>JADHEF010000483.1_pt1 | contig 40161 bp, 30 predicted proteins | sample 8952391 | NCBI WGS metagenome assembly JADHEF01 (sample SAMN16124439, study PRJNA663245) | bioreactor sludge metagenome | isolation source: sludge (nitrite) | place: India:Bengaluru | collected 2019-02-28 | reverse complement strand
TAAACGAGTCCCAATAGAGACGGTCGATCAAGTAACAGTCGAGAGGCTCCTTTTCAGGATCGTAAGTGGCGGGCAAAACCCCATAGCGTTTCATTTCGCGAAGATATTCAGGTCGCGGTTCGAAACCGGACATGTCGAAGCGTTTGATTTCCTCTAGCCGTGTCTTCCCCGCATCGATCATCGCGAGCAACGCACGGTAAGCGGGGTCCTCTTTAGAAGTAAAGACCATGGCTTGCAAGTTGTTGGTGTTGATGCATAGGCCAAGCCCGCCTGCGGTTTTGGCAAGCGGTGCGCGGAGAAAGAGCGATTTCTCGGGGCGTGACAGGTTAAAGAGCACATGACGATTGTGGCGGAGGCGCGGATCATCCATTTTCGGATCCCAGAAACTGAGACCGTTCTCATCGCTCAGGAAGCGGGGAAGTTGTTTATCAAGCTTGGTGTGGCAACCGGCGCAGCGGGTTTCGAAGACGGGCTGAGCGGCGCGTGCCGCAGGCCACTCCTTGTCGTTTTCGAGCTCCTGCTTGTTCTTCTGGTAGCCGCCGATCATGCCGCAGGCGAGCGCGGCATAGGTGCCGGGATAAGGCGCGCTGGCGTCGAGCCAAAGGGCCACTGTGGCTATCTCTTTAGGCGAGGGCTTGACGCCGTGATGCGGGCCATCGAGTTTCTTCATGAGCGGGCTGCCGCCGCTGCCGAGCGCATAGGGAGCGTAGTTGCTCTTAGCATAATTTCGTCCATCGGCAATCTGACCCCAAGCTGCGAGCGAGTAGTACCCCATGGAGAACATCGGGCCATGGTCGCCACAGAGATCCATGCCACCCTTTCGATCGTCAGGGTTGTGGCAAGATACGCAGTGGCGGTCGAGGATCGGCTGGATGTACCGAGGAAAGTCGGGCACGTCAAAGGCACAGTCGCGCGCATCGATGGCCGACGGTTTCCGGCGCGCAGCCGTCACTGCGCCTGCGGCGGCGTATGGACGCGGCGCGCTGGCGCGCTCTTCGTGGCAGCCCGTGCAACCCTGTCGTTCACCTGGCATGAGCTGGGTGAAGCTTTGCATGCGTTTGACGCAGCGACCTCGGGCGTCGAGCGCGACGAAGAAGACGGGACGCAAAGCGGGTACGGCAAAGTGCGCGGAGCCGTCCGCCTCGACCGGCACGGTGCCGAGCACGCGCGGCAGCGTGAAGGTTCCGACATAGCTAAGGGGGTCCATGCCGCCGGTGTAATTGATGGGCTTGGGCAGTGACTCCAGAATCATCAGCTTCTTGACGGTGCCTTTTTCCACGTCAGCCATGTGTCGTCCTTCGTAAACATTCTCGAGGAAAAATACGCCGTCGGGCTGCGACGGGTCCGTCTTGTCCGCAAGGAGCGCCTCGCGGTCATGCGGCAAGAGCGGACGTGGCTCATGTAGCCAGCAATCCTTGAACGATTCCGGCAGGGAGAACAGAATTTTTTCGGCGCCACTGTCGTCCATCAGCACGAGGTCCCGTTCGCGCGCGGCGAGGAAAAGGTCTTCGGACAGCGCCCACGGGTCACGGTAATTTCCGCTCTTGCTGACGCGGCGCAGGTTCTGCTTCACGTCCGGCCCCTGTTTGGCCGAGACGCGGGCGACGAAGCCCTTGTGCTCGACGCCACCGTGGCCGGGCGAATCGATGAAGAGCACTTCCGTGCTGCGGGGGATGGGCTTGGCGTCGATAAAGAGGCCTCCGGGGTGCTGGTTGCCGAAAAAGATGCTGTGCTGCGTGCCGTCTGGATTCATGGTCCAAAGGTGATGGTAGTTCACTTGGCTGCGGTCCACATACTCCCAGCGCATGTAGATCAACCGACCGTCAGGCAGGGGCCACGGCGTGTTGTCCTGCTCGATGTTCGCCGAGAGCATGCGGATGTTGCGTCCATCCGCATCGCAGCGGTGGACCGTGGCGACCTGCGTCAGCCAACAGTTGACCCAACGCTTGGCGCGGCCCGAGACGAACACGATGCCATTGTCGGGAAGATAGCACGGTTCGATGTCGTCGTAAGAGCCGTCTGTGAGTTGCCGCAGACCTGTACCGTCAACGCCGATGGTGTAGAGGTGGTAGTGGGGGGCTCCTGCTTTACGATAAGAGAAGAGGATGGTTTGGGCATCATAGCTGACACACGGATCGCGTACGGCTCCTTCAGGGTCGTTGATCAGCAGGCGCAGCGCACCGCTTTGGATGTTCAAAACGCCTAGACGGCCTTGTGTTCCGTAAGTTGGGCGTTCTGGCGCGTAACAGTAATAACCGAAATTGGCGTACCAATGGCCGTCATCCACATGGTTGCGAGTCGCGAAAACGATTTCGTTGAAAGATCCATATTCGCCCGAGCGGAGCGCTTCGGCACGCGGTGTGAGATCTGGGGGCTCGTAGGCTTTGGGCACTTTGGTGCAGAGCGAAACGAAGTCATAGATGATCCAACTGCCTTTGTCGAGCGTCAGAACGATCTCGTTGTTTCCGACAATGAAACGGTCGGCAGGGATGGATACGAGCGTGCGCTCGGGCTTGATGCGACCCTCGGCATGCCCCGATGAGTCGCCTGAGCCTTCGGGCAACGTGCGGCTTTCGACTTCTTTGCCGTTAACGGCCAGGCGCAGCAGCGGACTCTGTAAGGCGTTGACTTGACCGACGACCAGCACAAGCGGTTGGGTGGGGGCTTCCGGCAACGCGAAGCGGATCGTGAAAGGATGCGTTTTGCCGCCGGCCCATTTGTCTGCGGTGTTGGGATGGATGTAAGGCCAATCGGACTGGGCCTTGGACGTGCCCACGGTGAAAAGGACCGGCTGTTTAAATGAGTCGGTGAATTTCTGCCAGCCTGCGCCTTGAGCCAGAGCGAACTCGGAGGGACTCTGGTCGTCTTTGCCGATTGAGAAGAGAACGTCGGGCAAAGCGGCATGGAGCAATAAGCCTGCCCTTGCGGTTATGAGGACAATAAGCACAATCCGTTTCATTGTGAGCCCCTTGCTCTTCATGAACGACACCCGCTAACCACTGATTTGGGAAAGTTCCGGTTCCCTTCGTTGGGGATACAGCCCCGATTCATTATGGGCGAAACCTTAGCACACTTCGGATCGGGAATTCAAGCTATGAAACGGAAGGGACCTGTGGAAGTCAACAGCACGCTCATTTGCTGCTGAGGGCCTTGCGGAGCAGGGTCTCCGTGTCGCTGATGGAGGTGTCTGCGTCAAGCGCGGACTGCACCATTTTGCGGGCTTGGTCCTGAGGAAAACCGAGGGACCCGAGCGCGAGAATCGCGTCGCGCAACATGGCGTTTTTGGGGTCCCCTCCACCCGCGGTACGGCCCGCGAGCGCTTCAAGCGGATCGACTTTGTCGCGCAGCTCAACCACGATGCGCTCGGCGGTTTTCTTGCCGATGCCGTGGACAGAGCTGATACGCTTGATGTTGTTATCGGCGATCGCGAGGGTTAATTCGGAGACGGTCAAGCCGCTGAGGACACTGAGGGCCGTTTTGGGGCCGACGCCATTGACGCCGATCAACCGCTCGAACATGTTCTTTTCTTCAGCCTGAATGAACCCGAAAAGGAGCTGCGCATCTTCGCGGATGAGATGATAGGTGAGCAGTCGGCACGTCGCCCCGGTCGCCGGAAGGCGGTCATAGGTGCTCAAGGAGATGAGCACCTCATAACCGACACCCTGCACGTCGATGGTCGCGACGGAGGGCGTCTTCTCAACCAGCTTACCGTGTAGGAAGACGATCATAAGCCTTCGCTGGCGGAATCCTGTTCGAGGCGTGGCGCGTGCGTCAGCACGTAGCGCTCGGCCTCTGAGCACCAGAGGTCATTGTTGCGGCTGCAGATATCCGCAAGCGCGGCGAAATAGGGGTCCTTAGCACCGAGCTTCTGGAAGTCCGCGATCGCGGTCATGGGCATGGAGACATGGGTGTAGACCAGCTTCTTGCCGCCCGGGATCTTGGGCAGGATCTTGGTGGTCTCCGCCACGGAGTCGATGCCGCCTACGTGCGTGATCATGACCGAAGGCGTGATCAGCCCCTGTGCCGCATAGTTCATCGAGTCCTGCAGGTCCTTGGTGTTGCCGCCAGAGGAACCGACGATGTGATGGCCCATGTAATGGACATCGTAAAAATTGATCGCGGCCTTGAAGTCGTCGTGCGCGGGCCCCGCAAAGAAATTCATGCAGCCCAGGTAGCCGAGCAGCGCGGAGCCCTGTTCAATCAGGGCGGGAACAGGCGCGAAGACCATCACGTCGTCGTATCCCTGGCCGTTGTTGACCGCTTTGATGGCTGCGACCGGCGTCGGGGTGTTGCCGGTGTTCAAGTAGATCAGTTCGACGCCGCAGGCTTTGGCATGGGCGACCGGGAAAATCTGGGCCGCGCGGTCGAGGCGGGCCTGGTCGATGTCCGTTATGACGAGCCGCCCTGGGCGGTGCTCGGGCCCATGCAAGGCAAGGTCGATGGCGCTGAGGCCCATGGGGCCGGCGCCCGCGAGGACGACCATCGAGCCGCCGTTCTTGATGCCCATCTGGTGGACGTACTCGCCCGGCTTAAAGTGGTAGCTGCAGCGGTACGCGCCCACGATGCAGGATACCGGCTCGGCGATGGACGACTTGTAATACGCGTCGCCGTCATAGGTGAGCAGACAATCGAGCTCCAGCACCTCTTTGGGAATCACAATGCGCGTGGCGTCGCCGCCGATCCAGCGGAACGAGTAGCCCGGCGCCCAGTGTTCATGGCCGGGGATGTTGAGCTGGGGCTGCACGCCGTACTTCTGCCCCACCCGGAATTTGTGCTGCCAGTTTTTGCCGACCTTGAGGAGCTTGCCGCAGAATTCGTGGCCGAGGATGATGGGGTTTGTGGCCACGTCGTCCGGCACGCGCTTGTGCTTGGCACCTTGAATCGTGGCCTTGTAATCCGACATGCAGATGCTGTTGGTTACGATGTCGGCCAGAATTTCATCGTCGGTGATTTCGGGCAGGTCAAAACGCTCCAGGCGCAGATCGTTTTCACCATAAAGACGCAGGGCTAAAGTTTTCATAAGAGTGAGCCTTGGAATGGGGTTCTAAAATTAAAAGAATACCGTTTTTGTGATGGGTCCGACAAGGCGAAAACGCAGAGTTACGGTTTGTCCTTGTAACATTGCACTAAGAAGAGCAAAATAAAACTTTTTTGCGACGCACAACGGATGCGTCTTGCGGTCTTTTTTTTCACACACGAAGCGGAGAAGGGCTGATCATGCCATTTAAAAAATACGACAAGATTCTGGTGATTAATTCCGGAAGCTCCTCACTCAAATTCATGCTTTTCAGTATGGCTACGGAGACGATGTTGGCCAAGGGGCTGGTGGAGCGTATCGGCACGCCGAACGCGAATATCGTGTATCAGCGTGACGGCCAGCCCAAGATGACGCAGGGTATCGCGGCGGAGAATCACGGCAAGGCGCTGGCCATGGCCTGCAAGCTGCTGTCCGATCCGGAGATGGGCGTGTTGAAATCCCTTCGAGATGTGAACGCCATCGGCCACCGTGTGGTTCATGGCTCTGAGGAGTTCTCGGATTCGGTGATCGTCACCGAGGACGTGAAGGCCAGCATCAAGTGGTGTGCGGATCTCGCGCCGCTGCACAACCCCGCCAACCTCGACGGCGTGGTCGCGTGCGAGACGGTGTTCCCGAACGTGCCGAATGTGGTGGTATTCGACACGGCCTTTCATCAGAGCATGCCCAAGCACGCCTTCATGTACGCGATCCCGCAGAAGTATTACGACGAGTACCGCATACGTAAGTACGGTTTTCACGGCACATCGCATAAATTTGTGATGCTGAAAGCCGCCGAGTACCTGAAGAAGCCGGTCGAGGAACTCAACCTTATCACCTGCCACCTCGGCAACGGCTCGTCCATCGCGGCGATCAAAGGTGGCAAGGTGCTCGACACCTCCATGGGCATGACGCCGCTCGCAGGGCTGATCATGGGCACACGCTGCGGCGACATCGACCCGGCGATTATCTTCTTCTTGGGACGCAAGGGCATGACCGTCGATGAGATCGACAACGTGCTCAACAAACAGAGCGGCCTGATGGGCATCAACGGCATCGACAGCGGCGACATGCGCGACACGGTCAACGCGGCCTTACAGGGCAAGGCGGCGGCCGAGAATGCGCTTAACATGTTCGGCCACCGCGCGGCGTTCTACATTGGCGGCTACCACGCGCTGCTGGGTGGCGCGGACGCGATCATTTTCACGGGAGGCATTGGCGAAAACAGCGCGCCTGCGCGCAAGGCCATCCTTTCACGCCTTGAAGCGCTGGGGTGCAAGCTGGACGAGGCCAAGAACAAGGCGGTCTTCGGCACGACGGGGGTGATCAGCACCGACACGTCTAAATTGTCCGCCATCGTGATTCCGACCAACGAAGAACTGATGATTGCCCGCGAAACTTTCCGCATGCTGGCGGCCACCCTCAAGAAATAAGGAACATTTGTCCATGAGCATACTCGATTCGATGATTCCCCGCGCGATCGCGGCGAAAAAAACCATTGTTCTGCCCGAGGGCATGGACCCTCGCGTCATCACGGCCGCGGTCAAGGCCGCAAAGGTCGGCATCTGTAAGCCGATCGTACTGGGTACGCCTGCGGAGATTGCCGCTGCGGAGGCCCAGGCCGGCGTGACGCTGGCCTCGGCCGGCGTCCAGGTGATCGACTATTCCACCTCCGAGCTGTTGCCCAAGCTGGCGGGGGCCTTCTTCGATAAACGCAAGGCCAAGGGCATGACCGAAGCGGAGGCACTGGCGACGGTTAAGGGTAAGCGTCTCTACTTCGGCAACATGATGGTCGCGCTGGATCTCGCGCAGGGAATGGTCGCGGGGTCGATCGCCTCGACCGGCGACATGCTGCGCAGCGCTTTCCACTGCGTCGGCACGGCCAAAGGCATCAAGCAGGCTTCTTCGACGTTCATCATGGACCTCAAGACGCCGACGGCCTCGGGCGACACCACGCTGCTCTTCGCGGACTGTGCGGTCAATATCTGCCCGACCGCCGAGGAGATGGTGGACATCGCACAAGCCACGGCGGTCTCTTACAAAAAGCTGGTCGGCAAGCGGCCCCGTCTGGCGTTTCTCAGCTTCTCCTCCAAGGGCAGCGCCACGCATGAGCTGGTGGACAAAGTACGCATCGCGGCCGAACTGACCAAGAAGCGCTTTGAAGAGCAGAGCTTGGACGCGGTGGTGGACGGCGAGATTCAGGCTGACGCGGCGATCGTGCCGTCGGTCGGCGCCTCGAAAAACAAAGGCGGAGTGATTCAGGGCGATGCGAACGTATTGATCTTCCCTGACATCCAGGCGGGCAACATCTGCTACAAACTGGTCGAGCGTCTGGCTGGCGCGACGGCGCTGGGTCCGGTGATCCAGGGCCTAGCCAAGCCCGTGAACGACCTTTCCCGCGGATGCAGTGCCGATGACATCTTCGGCACCATGTGCATCACTGCGCTGCAGAGCTGAGCCGGCCTCTTGAGCGACCTCTGAAATACCCCGGGCGAGAATGCTTGAGACCCTGATCTGGGCGTGCGCTCCTGCGCCGCCGCGGATCGCTCCATGCCGGCGGCACGGAGTGCCCGTCCTGGTCTGTATTTTTAAACAGATTAGGGTGAAACGAGGGGTTTCGTAATCGTAATCTTGCTCCTAATCATCATCGTTTTGTCATTAGTGTCTTACAAGCCAACAACTGCAATCAAAAACATGTTGTTTCACCACAAGGCACGAAGACCACGAAGCAGTTGATGTGCAGATACGGGTGGAGGGCGCGCCCGCTCCGGCGGCGGACTCCCGTTCGAACTTTGGCGTCTCCTATCTGAAGGCGACGGGCTGGGACCTGCGCATGCAGAGAAAGCCCCAGCCAAATTTGTATCCGCTATCACTGGCCTACCGCATGACACATACCTTGCGAATTGGAAATTACTTGGATAGAAGCAACTCGAACAAAACAACTACCGTTTTTGTCGAATAGCCATATTATGAAAAATTTCGCTTGATGGCTGCAGGACTATTATTTGCGCAGTTATTCGTTCACCGCTGTCAGGATGCCTGACGCACGATCCTTTCCACAACGAGTTTCCGGAAGTCGGGGGAAAGGTTGGCGAAATAAGCCGTGAAGCCGGTCACGCGGACAATCAGATCGGGATACGCCTCGGGGTTATGGCTCGCCGCCAGAATTTGTTGTTTGTCAACGACGTTGATGTTCATGAGCGTTCCGCCCAGCGCGAAATGCGACCGGATCAGCGCTTTCAGGCAGGTCTCCGCCTGCGCATTGTCCAAAGTCCCGAAGTCGATTTCCAATTGCAGCGGTGCGGTGTTGCCGTATCCCGGTTGCACGGACGCCACCGCCGCGGCCATCGCCGTGACTGCACCGTCGCGACGAAAACCGACACTGGGATTCGCGCCCTGCGAGATCGGCTCGCCCGCATGCCTTCCGTTCGGCAAGGCGCCTACGCTTTTGCCGAGCCGCACCGTGTCTGCCCAAGAAAACAGTCCCGGAATCAAGACGATCGGTTTGACGAACGGGATGTTCTTTGCCTCCGCCCGGACCATGTCGGAAAAGTCTTTCGCAATCCGTTGCGCCCAGGCGTCGCCGCGCTCGGAATTCCCATACTTGTCTGACTGCGCCAAAAGTTTTTTAATCTGTGGAGCGTCTTTAAAATTGGCCTCGGTCGCACGGAAAACATCATCGAAGGACAGCAGCCTCTCGCGCTCGATCCGCTGCTCCAGCGCGGTGAACGCATCGGCCACGGTCGCCAGCGCCGCGCCGTCGATCGCGAGGTTATAATACTGCGCGCCGCCGTGAGAGGCGTCCAGCCCCGTCTCGATAGGACCGACCGACAGCAGATTCAGCAAAAGCTCGGGCTCGTTTTCCCACTGGTGCGCCAAATGGAAAGCGATTCCCTGTCCCGTCACCTGCACGGCTTTTTGCAGGTGATCCGCAAAGGACCGGTAGAGCGCTTCCGTGGAAGTGCACGGCGTCGCTTTCCAGGCGACTTCGAACACCTTGGCGAAGTTTACCTTCACCAGATCGTTCATGCAGTACTCCAGCCCCGGCAGGCTCATCCAATTGCAGCCCAGCGCGATCCGCCTTCGGGCCAATTCGATGGGATACCCGTTCTTGATGAAGCCGCTGCACAAGGCCGCGTCTCCGGAAAAGCGCGGAAAGGATTGTCGTTCTTCCACCAGGCAGCGCACACCTTCGTCGAACAATTCTTCCGGCAGGCCGTCATGGACGCGGATGGTGACATTACAGGTGCTTTTCAGCAGGCGCGCCGCCTGCAGAATCAGATATGAAAGCGCGGAGGTCTGATCCGCCCCGATCTCGTCGGGTCCGCCGATCTGATAATAGTGAGGGTCGTTGAGCAACAGGCAGAAAAGATAAAACACCGCGTCCTCATCGTCAATCAGCCCAGCGGCCTTGTCCTTTTCAAAGTACGGCAGCAAAAGGGCATCCAATTGCCCGCCGGCACCGTCGCGGTTATAGGTGCGCGAGGCGATGTTGAACCACGCGATCCATTGGCACGCCTCGCGCATCGTTTGCGGCGGGCGCTCAATCAAACGCTCGTTGATCCGCGCCAGCTCCGTCAGCCCCTTATCTAGGGCCTCTTGCGCCGTGCGGCGGATCAGATCCTGTACGCCGAGGAGCGCGTCCTCTTCGGCCAGATAGAGGTCTTGGCTTTCTTGATTGGACGGCGGCGTTTCCGCGCGTCTTGCGCGCACTTTGGACAAGAGCCCGCCCCAGCCGAGTTTCAGCCCGATGGCGTAATCCGGCGCGAAATGGGCGTCTTTACCGATGCCCGGCGTAATGTCGTACAGAAGCTGGGCCGGTCGCAGATGGCTGTAATCGAACCCGAACGGAGACAGCTCCAACCGGTAGTTCGTTCGCATGCGCGACATCATGAACATCCACCGTCCCGCCAGCGCGTCGGCAGGGTCGACGTAGACCGGGTGGTGTTCCATCAGATAGCGGAAATTCGTTCCCCACGCCCGCACGCCGTGAAACGAACCGTTGGCGTCGCGGCATGGGAGGGTCAGGCTCAGCGACTCCGGCGGCAGCACCCAGCCGTAGTCGTCTTCGTCCATTGCGCCCAGACGGCGGCGTTTTTCTTCCGTCTGCCGAAGCTTCGTCTCGCGCAAGCTCTGAATCTGTTCCGAATATCTCATACCTTTTTCCCATCCACATAAAGCGGGATATCCGCGTCACGCACTTTCCGGCACAGATGCATTATACGCTCATCCGAAGGCGCGTGAAAGGCAGGGGGCTTCCCGCCCAGCGCCTTGACCTTTTCCTGTCCCAGAGGCTGATAGCGCAGCAGCTCGTAATACGCCAGCGTTTTCAGCGGCTTCAGGACCTCAAGCGTCTGTTCGATGTTCGCGTCATCGTCGTTCACCCCCGCCACTAGCGGCGTGCGAACGATAACCGGAATCTGCGCCATCCTCAAGGCGGCGAAATTGTTCAGGATCAGGCCGTTGGACGCTCCCGTCGCGAGACGGTGGCGTTCGGGGTCTGCCAGCTTCAGGTCCGCCATCAGCACGGCCAAAAACGGCAACACGGCTTCCAAAATGCCTGCCGGATAATTCAGGCTCGTCTCGATGGCCGCGGGTATGGCTTCCGCCTGACACCGTTTCAACAAGTCCAGCAGGAAATCGGGCTGGCAGCAGGGCTCGCCGCCGGAGAACGTCACGCCGCCCGCCGGTGAGTAAAACGTCCGATCTTTCCGAATGACGGCCATGACCTCTTCCGCCGTTCGCTCATTGGACGACAGGCTGCGCGCGCCTAACCGGCAGCGATCCGCGAATTCCGCCAAACCGCCGCACGCCCCGCAGCCCATACACCGGTCGGGATAAAACAACGGGACAGGATGCGCGCTCCACGTCTCGGGATTGTGACACCACGAGCAACGCAGCGAGCATCCCTGCAGAAACACGACCGTGCGGATGCCGGGACCGTCGTGAAAAGAGCCCCGCACGATGTCCGTCACCCATCCTTTCAAGCGGTGTCCCTCCTGAACGCATCACGTGACAGTGTTTTCTTTCCGGCAAGTTCTGCGGCCATCATCTCACTCCTTTGCCGGCTTGGGGTCTTTTCCGCCTATGCCAAACAGGATACAGGCCACGATGGCGATCAACGCGCCCCATCCCCAAATCTTCGCCCAGTCATGCATGTTGACACCGTCGCCCCGATACGAATCGCCGACAAAGCCCGCGACGTGTGCGCCCAGGAACATGCCCACCCCGAAAATCAACATCGAAATGAAGCTTTGCGCGCGCGCGCTCATGGCGGGAGGGACCAGACGCTCCGCATAAATGGAAGCGCCTGTGACAACCAATCCGTAAGAAAAGCCATGCAGCAGGAGCCCCGCGATCACGGCTGAGCTGTTCATACTGCCGAAAGCGAAGAAACGCACCGCCCAGACAGCCATGCCGATCATCAGAACCCTCTTCAATCCGATCTTGGCAATGAACCACGGCAACACGATCATCGTCAGCAATTCCGAAATCTGGCACAGGGTCATTAGCGCCGTCGGTTTCGGCATCTTGATCTCAGCCAGAAAAGCATTGGTCCATGTCGTGTAGAAGGTTTTGGAGATCGTGACCAGCGGGATCGACACGGCAAAAACAAGAAAGGCAGGGTCCTTCAGGAGCTTAACGGCGGTGAGGCCGAAAATGTCCCGCCCCGTCTTGCCCGCGCCCTTCGGCGGCGTGTGCGGCAACTTCAGACAATAGGCGGCCAACACGGCCTGGGCGCCGGCCGCCAGATAAAAGAAAGCGCCGTTCTTTTCGCCGAAAAAGAACCCGACCACCAGCCCGGCAACGATCCAGCCTGTCGTGCCCCCGATCATGAACCAGGAAAAGCGTTCCGACTTGTCGATGTGCCGGAACACGAGATTGTTGACCAGCGGCAGCGTAGGCATGTAACAGAGCGCATCGATGACAATCAGCGTCATGAGCGCCGGGAAGGTCGTCTGCTGCGGCGCGAGGCAGAGGCAGGCCGCCCCCGCCAGGTGCAGCGCGGCAAGAATACGTTCCGTGGCAAAGAAGCGGTCCGCCACATAACCGAGGAACAAGGGCGAAATCAGCGCGCCCAGCGCGGACGCGCCGCAAATCCAGCCGATCTGGGCGCCGGTAAACGCAAGCGTGGCGTTCATATAGCTGCTGATCGGGACAATCCATGCGCCCCAGATAAAGAATTCCAGGAACATCAACGTCAGCAGCCGCAGATATTTGACTGGGTTGTTTGACATGCGATCACCGCCCGGTTGTATCGTTGACGTTTTCCATACGGCCGCTGGCTGCTGACCGCAGGCCCGCGTCGAAAGCCGCCGTCATCTCGAGATTGAACCCCGCGGTCAGGGTTTCATGAACAGGTTCCCCTGTTTCAAGGTGATGGATAAACTCTTCGGCCAGCGTGGCGCGGCCCTCCGGCAGCGGGTCGGCCTCAACCCGTTCAACCTCATGTCCGGCGCCCCGAGTGAGCTGCACAACCGGCCTCTCTCCGTATATTTCAAAGGAAAGCGCGCCGGTTGAGCCAAAGAGCATCAGAGGCCCGGCGGTAAGGAACGTTCTCCCCAGGGTTGTCCATGATCCCTGCGCCACCGCGATGGCGCTCGGGAAACGAACGACCATCACGCCGTTGTCATCCGCGTCGCACCATGAACTGTCGAGGTTGGCCCGGATTCCCTGTGCGGAGACGGCGCGCTCACCGGTATACCACCGGCCGTACATCACGCCATAGCAGCACAGATCGATCGTCGCGCCGCCGCCCGCCGCGTTCTGGTGCAGCCAGATCGCGGCGCGCTCCTTTTCCGTGAGCGGCTCGGACGACTCGCTGACACCTTTATGCGAAGCACCCGGTCCGTACGGTCCGGAATGGCCCACGCGGTAATTGATCTCTACGAGCTTGCCGATGGCGCCGGCATCGATCAGCTCCTTGGCTTTACGCGCATGGGGGAGCCAGGTCGCCGGCCAGTTGACAAGCAGCGTGGTGCCTGCCTCGCGGCAGGCCGTAACCATCCTCTGCGCGTCGGGGAGCGAAATGGCCATCGGCTTTTCCACGCAGACGTGGACCCCCGCGCGCGCGCAGGCCTCAACCACATCGGGATGCTGGCTGTTCTCGGCGTTGATGGCCACGATGTCCAGTTCCTCTTTCTCCAGCATCTCGTGATAGTCATGATAGCATTTGGAGATGTCCGCAAGCAGCATGACATTCTTCCGGTTCCACTCCCGGGTATACGGCACGCTCCTCAATTCCGGACACAGCGGCACCGTATCCGCGCACGCGACCAGTTCGGCCTGCGGATGCGCGGCAAACATCGACGCCACATGGTTGATGTGCGGATGCGCGAAACCGATGATTCCGACTCTGTATGTCTTGCCCATTTCAAGTCCCCCTCGCCGTTAAACCGTTTCGTCCAGGCGCACTTCACGGCCCGCTTCGGCCGACCGGTAGATGGCTTCCAGCGTGCGGATCACATTCAGGGCCTCTTCTTTTTTCACGCAGACTTCTTCTTGGCCGTGAATGACCCGTATGAAATGCGCCATCTCGTTCCAGTGCGCGTAAAACGGATGATTCGGCTCAGGAGGAAGGATTTTCGGCGTCACGTCGACCTGGTACCTGCCTATGTTCCGGATGACCCTAAGGTCCAGCACGCGCGGATCAAACGACAGCCCGCCCTCTGTGCCCATGATCATCACGCCGCCGGCGCTGTCGGGGACATTCGCGGCCCAGCAAACCTTGAGGTGAATGGTTCCGCCGTTTTCCAGTCGCAGAAACGCCGTCGCAAAATCCTCGACGTTAAAATTGGCGGCATCGTAGGAGGCATTCGAAACGCCGCCTAGAAAAGCCCCGCTCTCAACCGTTGACGTGATCAAATTTTCGTTGCGGGTGCCTATTTTTGCGTACGTGGCTCCAGATACCGCCACAACCTTGGGATTCCCCATGATCCAGAGAACCATGTCCAGCATGTGCACCCCGAGGTCATAGAGCACGCCGCCTCCGGACAACTCCTTGATGTGGAACGACCCGTGGGCCGGAATGCCGCGACGGCGAAGCCTCGCCACGTCCGCGCAGTAGAGATCGCCGAGCTGGCCGTCTGCGGCAAACGCCTTGGCCGCGGAGACCTGATTGTAAAAGCGCATGGACTGTCCCACCAGCAGGTGCCGGCCCGTTTCTTCCGCGACCCGGAAAATTTCCGAGGCTTCTTCGCTGGTGATGGCCAACGGCTTTTCACAGAGAACATGGGCTCCCGCGCGTAGCGCCGCGACGGCGTGCGTTTTGTGGCAGCCAGCCGGCGTGCAGACCGACACGACGTCGGGAGACAGTTCCCCAAGCATCTTGTCGACATCGTCAAACACGCCGGGAATCGCGTGCTTGCCGGCCGTCGCTTTCGCCCGGGCGAGGTCACTGTCCATGACCCCGACGACCTCCGCGCCGGGTTGCGACTGCCAGGCCGGAATATGCGCCGAGTTTGCAATCATCCCGCAGCCGATCACGGCCACTCTGAGTTTACGGTCTGTCATCATCACTTCTGCCTGTCAAACAACGCATAACATCACGCTTTGAGGCCAACCAGGTTCAGCTCCATCTTATCGTCTGATTTGAGGATCTGTTCCCAGGTGACCAGCCGCTTCTCGTAGCCCGCCGTACGTCCCATGATGGCAATCAGGTTGCTCTGGACACCGTACTCGACTGAAGCGTTGCTGAAATCGCCCGAGGTGATCAACGCGTGGAAGGTGGCGATATTCGAGACGGCTCCGTCTCTGTAAAGCGTCGTTGTTTTGCCGCCTTTATACAACTGCTTGCCGAGGATCATGCACTTGCCGCCATATTTCGTCTGAAGACGGCCTTCGGTTCCGTAGAGCTCGACGATCTGATGCTTATCCAGTTCGCCGACACCATCGTTATACCGCTTGGAACTGAACATCACGGGAACATTGTCCGCGTACTGATAAAGAATCCCGAAATGATCCCAGTTGTCACCGACCGGTTTTTTCGCCTTGCAGCCCCCTGAGCCGATCGCGCTCAAAGGCGGCTTCTGGAACATCCAGTGCATCATGTCGATCGTGTGGATGTTGATCTCCACCATGTAGTCGCCTGACAGCGCCTTGTAACACAGCCAGTTTTTGAGGCGCGTCTCGGGAGTGTCCGGACCCGGCTTCATACCGTACTCACCCGAATGATTGAAGACTTCCCCGAAGGTGATTGTTCCCAGCGCGCCCTGATGCAGCCGCTTCACCGTCTCTTGGAAGAAAGGATCTGCGCGGTGCTGAAAATCCACGAACACGACCTGCTTATTTTTCGTTGCCTTCTTGGCCGATTCCGTAACGGTCCGGCATCCCGGAACGTCAACGGACAGCGGCTTGGCCGTGTAGACGTGTTTGCCGGCATCCACCGCGTCGGCAATCTGCTGCGGATGGAAACAGGGCGGTGATTTGATGATGACGGCATCGAGATTCTGACACTCGAGCAGTTTCTTATACCCGTTCAACCCGGTAAACCGTCTCGAAGAGGCGATGCCGTGCTTCTCGCCGAACGCATCGACCTTCTCCTGAAAATAATCGGCGCAGGCCGTGATCTCATATCCGCCATGCTCCTTGAAAAGGTTGGCGATCCAGGAGCCGCGTCCGCCGCAGCCGACCAAACCCACGGATATTTTGCTGTTGGCCTCGACGCCGTGAACCAAATGAGGCGCTAAGACCATACCCGAGAACGCCGCTGTGCCGCGGGACATGAATGAGCGTCTTGAAAACGTCTCCCCAGAATTCAGGCCGTCCGTTTCTGCAGTTTTCATCATGAGACTCGCATCCTTTCTCGTGTGGTTGGCGGTAATGTAGTCTGAATCGTGTTGGCATGCTTGTAATCAGGGGCCTTTTTTATGTATTTTATGTCCATGAATGTGCAACAGTTTAAACATGCTTTCTTGAGACGGCTCGGCGGTGTCGAGACGTTTGAGCAACTGATGGATCTCCTGCCGGATGTCGCCTTTTACGTGAAAGACAGCAAGAGCCGGTTTGTCATGTCAAACCGGCGTCACAATGAAATCTGTCACGCGGCGTCAGATTTTCAAGTCATTGGAAAAACGGATTACGATTTCTTTCCGCGGGACCGGGCGGACCTCTACGTCGAGCGCGACCGGCAAATCATGAAAACAGGCGTCCCCACCATCAATGTTGTCTCGCCTGCCCCAGAAGAAGAGGGGTCCAATCGCCTCATCATCGGCAGCAAGTTCCCGTTGAAAGACCGCAAAGGAAATATCATCGGCGTCGCAGGCATTCACCGCTCCGTGGATGAAACGCACGCCGCGCCCCAATCATACGGCCCGTTTTCGAAAGCCGTGCAGTACATCCATGAGCATTATCAGGAACCCATCAACACGCACAAGATCGCGTCCATGGTCGGCCTGTCACACCGCCAGTTCAACCGGCGCTTTCAGCGGTTCTTCAACACCTCGCTCTGTCAGTACCTGATGCGAGTCCGGATTAACGCGGCTTGCCGGCTTCTCGCGGAAACAGATCACAGCGTGACAGACATTGCGGGAGAAGTCGGGTTTTATGACCAGAGCCATTTCTCCAGAACATTCACCCGGCTGATGGGGCTCTCACCGCTCAAATACCGTAAGCGACATATTCCGGAAGCGTCTGGCCGGAACTAAACGGCCTTTACGAATCATTGTGGCCGCGAATCAAATGGGGACGACAGCCCGAACGAATCAATCATTAGGCAAGGGAGAAAACGAGATGAAAGTTCTCGCGATGGCCGTCTGCGCGATGGCGGCGGTTACTCTGGACGCGGCGCAGTCGCAGTTCAGAAGGGATGTCACGAAATTCGCAACGCTCTTTTTCCAGGGGGCAGGGGCGAATCCGGAGCAAGCCGCGGATCAGTATGCGCATATCTGGCGCTGCGAGGGCCTGAATGCGTGGAAGAGCGCGCACATGAGCCGGAACGTGCGTGTGGAGGACGGCAGGCTGAAGCTCGGTTCGACGGGATGAGACTTGTTCATCGCCGGCCGGTGATCGATCTCGGCCCGAAGCCGGATCAGGAGGCCGTGTTCACGGCGAGGGTGTCTGTGGGTGGCCGCGGACAGCTCTTCTGGCCTCGGCCGCAGGCCCCCGCCCCGCTTGAAAAGTTCGCGCGCGAATTCCCGATCGAAAACCTGAGGTTCGTAAAGGCGGACCCCGATCTGCTTCCTGACCACTGCCGGGTACGCACAAAATATTGTCCCCAAACCGCTCGTATCAGCGCCTGAAGCGGGACTGGCAGATATGTATTAGCCCAACTCCCACGCAGCCACGAAAGCTCATCGGTTTGGGGACAACAGGTGGATGTGAGCATGGACACGCATGCGAGGGTTCACGGGCACCATCAATCGGGACGATGAGGGGCGGACGTTTCGTTTGAACAGCCGCCTCCACAATTGCGAAAAAGATAATCAATGTTGCGGTAAGTGCAATTGTCGAGCCTGACAACATTAAGTATGATAAGTTTCAATAAATGGGGCATATGCCAAGTCGGCAGGCGATCAAGTGATGAGATTTTCGCATGCAAGAAAGAAAGGGAAAGCCGTGAACCTTCCATTGACTACTTGTGTGGCAGCCGTGTTGGGGCTGGCCGTTGTGACGCAGCCGGTTTCGGGCGACGTGCCGCGCTTGGGCGATAAGACCATCGTGGTTGCCGACCGGGCTCCGGCCAAGGCTTTTGCCTTTGACCTAAAGCAGGTACAACTCCTGGACGGGGCGTTCAAACGGGCACAGGCGCTCGACCGTGAGAACATGATCCAGGTCAACATGGACACACTCTACTACCCGTTCCGCCGGGAGGCGCATCTGCCGTCGCCCGTCAAGGGGAGCGACGGGCTGGGATGGTCGGTGACCGGCCACATGCTGGGGCACTATCTTTCAGCGGCGGCGATGCTGTGGCGCAATACCGGCGACGAGGAGATCAAGAAGCGTGCGGATGCGGCGGTGGGCGTGCTGGCCGAGTGTCAGGCCGCACACGGCAACGGCTACATCGGCGGATTCCCCGAGAAGTCGATCCTGGAGCTGGAGGGGCTGGTCAAGGATCCCTCGGTACACGCCAACGTGCCGTGGTATTGCCTGCACAAAGTCTATGCCGGGCTGCTCGACATGTATGTCCTGGCCGGTAACCGTCAGGCGCTGGACGTGCTGGAGAAGGCGGCCGGGTGGATTGAGAAGAACCTCGGCCAGCTCAATGACCAGCAGATGGAGGCCATGCTGAAGACCGAGCATGGGGGAATGAAGGATCTTTTTGTCAACCTCTACGCGGCGACCGGCAAGGAGTTGTATCTGAAGCTGGCCAAACGCTTTACCCATCATGCTGTCACGGATCCGTTTCTCCAGGGCAACGACCCTTTGGACGGGCTGCACGCCAACACCCAGTTCCCGAAGTTCATCGGGTTGGCCCGACAGTACGAGGTGACGGGCGACGCCTCTTTAGCCAAGGTCGCGCAGGCCTTCTGGGAGAGTGTCGCCAATGACCGGTCTTACGTGACGGGGGGCAACAGCATCGGTGAGCATTTCAGCCCTAAGGGACGTCTCTCAGAATTCGTCGGCAAGGACACCTCGGAAAGCTGCAACGAGTACAACATGCTGAAACTGACGCGACACCTGTTCTGCAGCGACCCCCAAGCGAAGTACGCCGACTACTACGAGAGAACGCTGCTGAACCATATCCTCTCGGCTCGGCATCCCGAGGACGGTGGTCAGCTTTACTTCCAGCAACTGGAATCAGGCCGAGCAAAGGGGGGATGGGCCGTATTTGCGAAAGGCGGAAACAGCTGCTGCTGTGGAACGGGGCTGGAAAGCGCCGCCAAGTTTGCAGACAGCATCTATTACCATGACGGTGCGAATGGATTGTATGTGAATCTGTTCGTTCCCTCTGTCCTGGACTGGACGGGCAAAGGCGTTCGCATCCGCCAGGAAACGCAGTACCCGGAGGAGGGGAAGGCCCAGTTTCTCTTTACCTGCCAACACACTCAGGGGCTGACCATCCATGTCCGGCGGCCCTGGTGGGCGACCGCAGACTTCCAGATCCTCGTGAATGGCCAGCGGCAGGAGATCATCGCGAGTGCTCCCGGCAGTTACACGGCCGTCACGAGGACTTGGCAGAGCGGCGACAAGCTCGAGGTTGTCATGCCGATGACCTTCCGCACGGAAGGATTTAAAGATAATCCGAATCGTGTGGCCCTGATGTATGGTCCGCTTGTGATGGCCGCTGCGACCGAACCCGACAATCGCTACTCCGTTATCAACTCGGATAGCCCACACATACTCGACTGCCTGAAGCCTCTGGAAGGCCGTCCGCTGGAGTTCACCGCGCCTGCCGATGTGTTTCGCACAGCCACGAACGATGTGCCCGGCAAAGTCATTTTGTTCAAGCCGCTGTTAAACATGGCGCGTGAGCCGTATGCCGTCTATTGGAGGCTGCTTTCAGAGGCTGAGCGAAAGGCGGAGGAGGGCCTTGGGCCCGCCAGCATCAAGGTGGAGGTGGACAAGCCGGGGATCACGGTCAGTCCGCTGCTCTACGGCATCTTCTTCGAGGAGATCAACCGCGCGGGAGACGGGGGCATCTATGCGGAAATGCTCCAGAATCGGTCGTTTGAGGACGCGACGGTGCCGATCGGCTGGTCGGTCGTCAGGGGCGACGGCGAGATGACGCTCGACAAGGCACAGCCGCTCAACGCGAACAATCCCACCAGCCTCCGACTCGAAGGCCGCGTCAGCGTGGCCAACAACGGTTTCAAGGGCGCGCCTTATTTGCGCGGCGAAGATCCTGCGAAGTGGCTGCCGGCCTTCGAAAAAGGCGTGCAGGAAATGCCGAACGCCATCGCTGTTAAACAAGGCCAGGCGTATCAGCTCTCGATGTGCGTCCGCGGGCAGGGACCGCTGACGGTTGCCCTGGAGAAACAGGATGGTACGGCCCTCGCCAAGAGCGAGATTGACGGCGTCGGCGCGGAATGGAAGAAATTCGATGTCACGCTGACGCCGGGCGCAACGGAACCGAACGCGCGGCTTGTTGCCACGGCGTCGAACACGGTGTGGTTGGACATGGTGTCGCTGATGCCGCAGGGCCAGATATTCCGAGGCGATCTGTTGAAACTGCTCGCAGACATGAAGCCGGCGTTCGTACGGTTTCCCGGCGGCTGCTGGGTGGAGGGGGACACGATGAGCTTCGCCTACCGCTGGAAAAAGACCATCGGCGATGTCGCCGAGCGTCCCGGCCTCTGGAACCGCTGGGGCTACTACTCCACGGATGGGCTGGGGATGCATGAGTACTTGCTTCTGTGCGAGGCGCTCAAAGCCGAGCCGCTGTTCGTCATCAACTGCGGCATGTCGCACAAAGAGAACGTGCCGCTGGACAAGATGGACGAGTTCGTCCAGGATGCGCTCGACGCGATCGAGTATTGCAACGGCCCCGCAGACTCGCAGTGGGGCGCACTCCGTGCCAAGGCCGGGCACCCGGCGCCATTCAACTTGAAGTATATGGAAATCGGCAACGAAAACGGTGGCGAGGCTTATCAGGACCGCTACCCGCTGTTCCACGATGCGATCAAAAAGCGTTACCCGGACATGCACCTGATCCTCGACTATGTCCCGTGCAAGACGCGCCCGTCGGAAATCGTGGACGAGCACTACTACAACTCGCCCGAATTTTTTATGCGCAACGCCGACAAGTACGACAAATATGACCGCACCGCGCATAAAGTCTATGTCGGCGAGTACGCCGTCACGCGCGGTTCGGGCCGCGGCAACCTCAAGGGTGCCCTAGGCGAAGCCGCGTTCATGACCGGCATGGAGCGCAACGGCGATGTGGTTGTGATGGGCTCTTACGCCCCGCTGTTTGAGCACGTCGGCTGGAAACACTGGAACCCGAACGCGATCCTGTTCGACGCTGCGCGCAGCTACGCCACGCCCTCGTGGCAGGTCCAGACGCTGTTCGGTCGCAACCGCGCCGATGTCATTTTGCCGACCACCGTCATTGCGCCGCTAATGATCTCCACCGAGGTGCGCGGCGGCCTGATCGGCGTGGGCACGTGGCTCACGCAGGCCGAGTACAGGGACATCAAAGTCACGCAGGGCGATAAGGTATTGTTCGAGGGCAATAAAGGCTGGAAGTTCGTCAGCGGCGACTGGAAGTGGGACGGCGATGTGCTCCGCCAAACCGGCACCGGCCCGGACCTCCGAGCCTACGCCGGCAAGAAGGAGTGGAAGGACTATACACTCACCCTCAAAGCCCGCAAGCTGGGCGGTGCAGAGGGTTTTCTGGTCTCGTTTGCCGCGACCGACGAAAAGGGTAAGTCCTGGTGGAACATCGGCGGCTGGGGGAATAGCAGATCCGGCCTTGAAATCCGCGATGTGGAGGCTGAACATGTTCCCTGCTCGATCGAGACCGGCCGCTGGTACGACATCAAGGTCGAACTGAAAGGCTCGACCATCCGCTGTTCTCTCGACGGCAAGCTCATTCATGACGTCTCCGCTGCCGGAGTGAAACCCCTGTATGCCGTCGCCGGGCTTGCCGGCCACGACATCGTGTTGAAAGTCGTCAACGTTGCCGATCAGCCTGAGGATGCGACGATTGAACTGAAAGGTGCCACGAGCCTTGCAGCAACGGCTACGGCGACGATACTCACCGGCAGCAGCGGCAATGATGAGAACAGCTTCGAGGAACCGGTGAAAGTCGCGCCCAAGGACGTTGTGATCCAGAACATTGCGCCCAGCTTTCTCCACACGTTCCCGGCCAACTCGGTTACGGTGATGCGCATGGGCAAACGTTGATAATAACAACTTAAACAAGCCATCAAAGCGTCGTCGGAAAGACAGGGCACGCAATGATGGCTGAGGCTGACGGCAACGTGGTCATAAAGTCGCCCATACGAACTGTAACGGTCGAGAAACGTCGAATCCTGTCATCCTGTATTTGTGGGCCTGATTGACCCCGCGAGCGGTTCAATAAAACCGGACACTTCGTCAGGATCTGTGGGTTGACACTATGAGGTTGACGGCGAGGACCGGCGGGGATAGAAGAGCGTATAGAGAGGTATATTTTTTTTGGGATTGTAATTAACTAACGAGTTAATTAATATAAGAAATATGAACAAAAGGCAAGTCGGAAACCGGCGGCGGGGACGCCCCGTTGCCGTCGCAGACCGTGACACACGTGAGCGACTGCTCAATGCGGCCACCGCGCTCTTTGCCGAGCAGGGGATTGAGGCCACCACTATGGCGGAAATCGCTGCCCGCGTGGGCGTCACCTCGGCGATGGTCCATTATTATTTTAAGACGCGCGATCAATTGATCGACGCGGTTGCAGAGGAACGGATCGGCCCGTTCATCGCGAGTGTCGGGGACGTGATCACCGGAAACGACGACGATCCCTTCACCGTGGTCAAAGCTTTGGTTTCGAAGATTATCCATACGGCGGAATTGATGCCTTGGCTTCCGCCCGTGTGGATTCGAGAAATCGCCAACGAGGGAGGGCAGTTGAGGGAGCGCATGCTTCAGCGGATACCCATCGAGAAGCAAACCCAGCTAGGGGTGTGTCTTGCCGAAGGTCAACGGCGCGGCGTTGTAAATCAGGACATTAACCCTTATCTGCTTTTTGTATCGATCATCGGTCTGACGCTCTTCCCGATGGCCGTCGAGAAAATCTGGAAGCGGTTTCCAACTTTGCAGAAACTCAACAATGAGGGTTTGGTGAATCACGCGACTTCATTGCTGTTGTTTGGTCTGGCAGGTTCCGGTCCATGTGTGACGGGAAATAACCGGTGATACGTCTGGAGGTCGGCATGCGGACGATTTGTTCTCTACGTAAGATCGGACCCGGTTTTACGGTGTTTACCGCCGCGATGGCTTCGATGATGGGGTGCTCGGAAAAACGGCCGCCCTCCTATCAAGGGTATATCGAAGGTGAATTCGTGTATGTGGCCGCAGCCGAAGCTGGACGGCTCGACCGTCTGTCGGTCGCACGGGGCGATTCCACGGTTTCCGGTGCGATACTCTTCGGGCTGGAATCGGAAAACGAAGAGGCTGTGCAGCGTCAGGCGCGTCACCAGCTTGGCGTGGCAGAAGCGCTTCTCCGCGATCTGATGGTCGGCAAGCGCCCGCCTGAGGTCGCTGTGATCCGCGAACAGTTGGCGCAGGCGACTGCAGAAGGAAAGCGTGCTGAGGCCCAACGCGTTCGCGATGAAGCGCAGTATCAGGCGGGAGGGATTTCCTTGACGCAATTGGACGCGACACGCGCGACGGCAGCGTCAAATGCCGCCCGGGTGCGTGAGCTGGAACGTCAACTCGAAGTCGCAGCCCTGCCAGCGAGGGACGATCAGATCCGGGCTCAGCAGGCGACTGTTGCGGCGGCACGCGCCGCACTTGAGCAGGCCGACTGGAAAATCAACCAAAAAACGATTGCGGCCACGGGTAAGGGGGTGGTCTTTGACACGCTGTACCGCGTGGGCGAGTGGGTGCCTGCCGGCCGTCCGGTGGTCAGGATCTTACCGCCGGAAAACGTGAAGGTCCGCTTTTTTGTGCCGGAACCCGTTGTGGGAACGCTGTCGGTCGGACAGGCGATCTTGCTCCATTGCGACGGTTGTTTGTCGGAGATCAAAGCGACCGTATCCTACATTGCGACGGAGGCGGAGTTTACGCCGCCGGTCATCTATAGCAACGAGACACGATCCAAACTCGTTTACATGATCGAGGCGCATCCGTCGGTGGCCGACGCGCCCAAACTGCACCCTGGACAGCCCGTCGAGGTGCGTCTGCCATGAATGAGGGCCATGCCATCGATGTGCAGTCGCTGAACAAGCATTTCGGCGACAAGCATGTGGTAAAGAATGTCTCGCTCCAGGTGCGGCGCGGCGAGATCTTCGGTTTTTTGGGGCCTAATGGGAGCGGCAAGACCACGACCATCCGCATGATGTGCGGGCTGCTTACGCCCGACTCGGGCAGCGGCACCTGTATGGGATACGACATCCTGCACGACAGCGCGCAGATCAAGCGGCATGTCGGATACATGACGCAACGATTCTCCTACTGGGATGATTTGACGATCCGCGAGAATCTGGATTTTGTGGCGCGTATGTACAGCATGCCCGACCGGCGGGGCACGGTTGAGCAGGCGTTGAAGGACTTGAGTCTGGCGGAACGGGCAAACCAACTGGCGGGGACCTTGTCGGGAGGCTGGAAACAGCGGCTGGCTTTGGCGGCCTGCCTGTTGCACGAGCCGGACCTGTTGCTGCTGGACGAGCCGACGGCAGGGGTTGATCCGGCTGCGAGGAGGGACTTTTGGGAAGAACTGCACAGACTTTCAGCCAGAGGCATTTCAGTCTTGGTGAGCACCCACTACATGGATGAAGCGGAGCGGTGCCACAAACTCGCCTACATTTTCAACGGGCACGTGCTTGCGCAAGGGACCGCGCAGGAGGTGGTCGCCAGCCAAAAACTCAGCACCCGTGTGGTTTATGGCGAAAACCTGTCCGCCTTGTCCGAAGCGTTGAAGCGTCTGCCGGGCATTGAGCAGACGGTCCTGTTCGGGTCCCGTCTCCACGTGAGCGGCAAAGATGAGGCGTTGCTGGAGCGGGCACTCGCGCAGAAAGTCGGAGCGGAGTTCCGTGTTGAAAAGACGGAGACGGGACTCGAAGACGTGTTTATCTACCTGATGGAACACGCGTCAGATAAGGAGGGAGGCGTATGATGCGGGCACCCTTCAACTTCTCGGTTTCGCGGTGGTGGAGCATGGTGCTCAAAGAGTTCATCCAGCTCAAGCGGGACCAGCTCACCTTTGGCCTGATCATCGTCATACCGGTCCTTCAACTGACCTTGTTCGGGTATGCCATCAACAGCGATCCCAAGCACATGGCGACGGCGGTCATCGCGGCCGACCACAGCGAGTTCACCCGCACGTTTCTTGCGGCGATGCGATCCTCCGAGTACTTCGATTTGGTTGGAGAGCTGCCGAACGAGGAGGCCGGACGGGCCGCACTCGCCCGCGGGGAAATCCAGTTCGTCTTGAACATACCTGCCGATTTCACGCAAAAGATGCTGCGAGGCGAACGTCCCGCTCTGTTGCTGGAGGCGGATGCCACCGATCCCGGGGCGATCGGGATGGCGCTGGCCTCGGTCGGTCAGATTGTTAACGCCGTGGCACGCAAAGACCTGTCCGGCACGTTGTCCTTTCTGGCTGGCGGGCAAGCGCCCTTCGAGGTCCAGATCCACCGTCTCTACAATCCCGAAGGCGTTACCCACTACAACATCGTTCCCGGCCTAATGGGCGTCATCCTCTGCCTGACGATGGTCCTGATGACGGGTCTCGCGGTCACCCGAGAGCGCGAACGCGGAACCATGGAAAACATGCTGGCGATGCCGGTGAAGCCACTGGAAGTCATGACCGGCAAACTCGTGCCGTACATCGCGATTGGCCTGATCCAGTCCACGATCATTCTGCTTGCGGCCCGCTTCCTGTTTCACGTGCCTTTTGCAGGCAGCGTTATCATGCTCTACCTGGCCGCGCTACTGTTCGTGGCTGCTAACCTGGTCGTGGGGATTACGATGTCCTCGCTGGCCCGGAACCAACTGCAGGCGATGCAAATGACCGTTTTCTATTTTCTTCCGAACATCGTCCTCTCCGGCTTCATGTTCCCGTTCCAAGGCATGCCAAGGTGGGCCCAATTCGTTGGCAACCTGCTTCCGCTGACCTACTACAACCGCCTCGTCAGGGGTATTTTTCTCAAAGGCAATCTGTTTTGGGATCTCTGGCCGCACATCTGGCCGATGATGGTGTTCACCCTTGTCGTGATGGTAGCCGCCGTGACGTTCTACCGCAGGACCTTGGACTGAGGGAAGGCAGATGAAAATAAGCTACACGAGAATAGCCTGTCACAAGCCTGTCTTGAGCCTCCTTGCAGGGGTGTTATCAGGGTGTATGGCGGGCCCGGATTTCAAACCGCCGCAGGAACCTTTAACGCAAACCTATCTACCGGGAAGTCAGCCCTCCGCGAGCCTTGCTTCCGGGGGGACAGGAGGGACCTCGCAGCGGCTTGAGTCCGGCCGTGACATTCCCTCGCAGTGGTGGTCGCTATTCCGCGATGAGACGCTTGATCGGCTGGTGCGACAGGCGCTGGACGAGAGCCCGACCCTTGAACAGGCCCGTGCGCGGCTCGTCCAGGCGCAGGAGTCGATGAACGCTCAGACCGGTGCCGCGAAGTATCCCGCCATGGATGTCGGACTTGGCGCGAAGCGGCAACAGGTTGATCTCGCGTCGATGGGTTTCTCAGATGCGAAGGACCCTCCGCCCTTTGCACTGTACAACGTGTCGGTATCCGTCTCCTATGCGCTCGATGTGTTCGGAAAGAACCGGCGGACGCTCGAAGGGCTAAAGGCTCAAGTAGACTACCAGGCGTTCGAACTGGAGGCGGCGCGGCAGACGCTGGCCGCGAACATCGTGAGCGCCGTTGTCCGGCAGGCCTCTTTAAATGCACAAATCGGTTGCGTCAGTAACCTTTTAGCCGTACAGGAACGCCAACTCGCAATCATCGAGAACCAACACAAGGCGGGCGGAGTCGCAGCGCTCGAACTCGAGAATCAGAAACTCCTGCTGGCGCAAACCCGAGCGTCTCTGCCTCCTCTCGAAAATCAAGTCGCGCGCATCGGTCATCAACTCGCCGTCTACCTGGGGCATCCGCCGGCTGAAGCACCCGCTGCGGATGTTGCTTTGGACAGACTCCATCTGCCCGAAGAACTTCCGCTCAGCATGCCCTCTGCATTGGTGCGGCAGCGGTCGGACATCCGTGCCGCCGAGGCGCTGTGGCATCAAGCCTGCGCGAAAGTCGGCGTCGCCTCCGCAGACCTCTATCCGCAAGTTACGCTCTCGGGGCGTTTCGGTTCGCAGCAGCCGGGTGCCGCCGATATTCTCGATAGCCTGAACGTCTGGAGTCTCGGAGCCGATCTCATGCAGCCTGTTTTCCATGGAGGGGCTCTGAGGGCCAAGAAACGGGAGGCTGTCGCCGCGTGCGACGAAGCCGCCGCAGTTTACAAACAGACCGTTCTCAAAGGATTTCAAGAGGTTGCCGACGCCCTCCACGCGATCGACAGCGATGCCCGTGAACTGAAAGAGCGGTCCGAGGCGGTCGGTCATGCGCACGCCAGCTACACAATCGCGCAACGGCAGTTCACGAGCGGTGCGATCAGTCATCTGGTGCTGCTGGATGTGCAGCGGCAACTCATGCAGACCGAGCTCGAACGGGTTCAGGCACAGGCTGACCGGTATGCGGATTCAGCTGCCCTGTTACATGCGCTGGGCGGAGGGTGGTGGACGCGGACGGAGGAATGAGGGAGTGGTGAGTAGGGAGTTGTGAGTGGTGAGCCGGGAGTTGTGAGTGGCGCGGGGACCGGTTGTGTTTTAACGCAGAGGCGCAGGAGACGCAGAGGGGGACGGGTGAGAGGGAGTTGTGAGTGGTGAGTTGGGAGTGGTGTCCCGCAAAGACGCCAAGGCGCAGAGGGGAGGGGAGAGGGAGGGCAATCGGTAAGGAGGACGGAGGGAAGATCATTCAGAATTTTGGATTTTGGATCGGGGACCGGGAGGGCTTTAACGCAGAGGCGCGGAGGCGGAGAGAGGGAGAGTTTTCCCGCAAAGGCAAAGGGGAGAGTGAGGACAGAGGGCGGAGAGTAATATGGTTTTATGTTCCTCATGGAAAAGAAGTTAAGCGAGTCATCCTCAGCTCCTGAGTTGCTCTTCTGTCGAGATTAGTATGAGTCGCCGCCGCCGTTTTTCAAAACAAGCCACCCGCTCCTCTTCATGCAATTCAAAGGCATATAAAAGCAAGATGGGTGCATACTGTTTCCGTTGTCATTTCCATGACCGTCGGGTACGATACAAATACTGATTATTGGTTTCAAACGGGCTGGCGAGTGTTTTTTATCTCTGGTCTGTTCCGGACAAGCGGGAGAAAACGGTCGGGTGACTTTGAGATGTTTCCTGGGGATAGATTAGGGTTAAGATTAGGATTACGATTGCAAAGGACCGCGATCCTTCTTACGCTTCATCTTGATCGTCATCCAATTTGAAGTTGCTGAGAACAGGCAGGTGTCGTGTTTAAAGGCAACAGAGTGACTTAATTGATGAAAAAGGGGAGACACATGGGCAAGAAGCATCGACTCTTATGGACACTATGGGGTTGCCTGCTGGCTACAACCTCCGGGTTCGTTGCACGTGCGGCGGATGCCGCGTGGAATGTGGATGCAAACGGCAACTGGGTTGACGATGGTAATTGGAGTCCCGCAACGGCTCCCGGGGCAGGCGATACGGCCACGTTCGGTCCTGTGTTGACCGCCGACCGTACGGTGACGGTTGACAGCAACCGCGCCATCGGGGGTCTTGCTTTTGTAAACACGAATCAATTCGCCTACACGCTCAGCGGCGGCAGCCTGCTTCTGGCGAACGGTGGCGTGATCCGGAATGCGGCCGAGAACGGAGTTCATGCCGATGTGATCAGTTCGACCATCATCCTTCAAGGTGACGGAGGGGCCGCGACATTTAGCGCCGACGCCATGGTGCCCGACAGTAAGCTGATCATCAGCGGCAACGTGTCCGGCGCGGCCACGGCAGGGAAGACCAACACGCTGACGCTTACGGGCATGTCCACGAATTCCGGCCAGAACGAGATATCGGGTGTCATCAGCGACGGCAGCGCGGGGGGGCGACTGGCTCTCAATAAAAGCGGGAGCACCAACGTTTGGACTCTCAGCGGCCCCAACACCTTCAGCGGCACGGTAAACATTCAACAAGGCACCTTGATTGCTGCGCACAACAATGCGCTCGGTGCCGTCGGCAGCATCGCGATTCCAGCTAAGACCCGTCTTGGCCTGCGGGGGGGGGTTACCATTACAGGCAAGACACTTGCGATTGACGGCGGTACGACCACGGCCACCTCCGATAATGGACTCCTGTTGAATGTGGAAGGCACGAACACCTGGACCGGGAACATTACGATGTCGGGCAGCACGCCGCGTTTTAATTCCGATGCCGGCAAGTTGATCGTTTCAGGCAACGTCAATATGGGATCGTTACTTTCAAACAACTTCACGCTGGGCGGTTATGGTGACGGCGAGATCAGCGGCGTGATCAGCGGCAGCGAGGTCGTGTTCCGCAGTTCCACGGATTCCGGAACGTGGTTTCTGACCGGAACCAACCTTCATACGAGCACCACGACGGTGGGCAACGGCACGGTCGCGATCAACAGCGACCGCAGCCTGGGTGCGGTACGCAGCACTTTCACGGCCGCTGCTATCACGCTCGGCGGCAGTTCGAGGCGCGGCACGCTGCGGGCTATCGCGGACGTCACGCTGAGCGATAAATACGGCATCACCCTGCACAACATGGGTGGACTTATCAACGTGGATGAGGACAAGACCTTTACGTTAAACGGAATCATTGCAGACCGAACCTCAACTCCCTATGGCGGGCCGCTCACCAAAATCGGTGAGGGGACGTTGGTGTTGGGGGCGGCCAACACTTTCTCAAATATGCTGGAGGTGGCCGAGGGCACCGTTCTCCTTGCCAACACCAACGCGTTGGCGGGCAAGAGCGGTTTCAAGCCGCGGTTGAAGGTCGATGCGATGCTGAACCTGGGCGGGGCCGCGGTGACCACGCCGATACTTTCGGGCGCAGGCGGCACAATTTCGAATGGAACACTCTCGGTGACGTCGGCGACCCTGCTGGGCGGCGACGGGTCTGTGGCGGCGCTGGCCGTGCCGACAACCACGCTCGCGGGAACGCTGACGTCGGACGTGAAAACGGATGGAACGTGCGACCGGCTCAACGTGACAGGCGGGCTCACGCTGAACGGCGTCAATCTGGTCATCACGGACGGGACCCAGCTGCGCGCAAGCAAAGTCTACACGCTGGCGCAATGCGTGGGCGGTACGGTCAGCGGCACGTTTTCCGTCGACAACCTGCCGGAGAACTGGCACGTGGAATATAAGAGCGATCGGGTCCTGCTTTCCTATTTCGCGGGTTTGATCATGACCGTCAAGTGAACCTGTACGTTGGTGCCTTACAAACCTACAATGCTAATAATAAAAAGTCCCGCCAGCCATTTATGAGCTGCTTGACAAAAGGCCTCCGTCAATCAGCTAACCTCGGAGCAGCCGCAGCATGGGGTCATGCCCGAAAATACCGCAGCCCTCACGGCGGGCAGGGACTTATCGTGCCTATCGCGCTTGCCCCCGCTTCAGTCCTCCGGCCTCAGACCTCCGTCCTCAGTCTTCCCTGCCGCCGTCCGCGCCCCGCCGGTCCCTGCTGGGTAGCCTCGCGCCATGCCAACCGCTCGTCGTACGCGCTACTCATCCCACGGTCCGTCCGCGAACTCTTCAATCTCACGCGGCCGTCGGGTATCGGTCTTTATATCTTCTGAGCTTTTTTTGTGCGCTTACCCTTTATTGGATGCGCTAAGTAACCTTCTGATTTCTCCAAAAGGCAAAGTTGCTTGTACCCCACCTCGTCCTCTATTGGAGCGTATTTGCTGAACGCGGATTCGAGGACTGATCCGTCCATATCCGGATAAAGTGCAGACAGGGGAAATATGGCACGTTTTGCCAACTCAAAATACTCGGGATCAATTTCAAATCCGATGGAGTCGTAACCGATGACTGACGCGGCGGCCAATGTTGAACCGCCCCCCATAAAGGGGTCGAGGACAATGCCGCGCCCCAGTGGAAGCAGCGTACGCACAAGAATACGCATCAGATGCTGCGGTTTGAGAGACGGATGATCGACGATCACACGCTCGCAAGCCGGGGTCTTGAAGCTCGGAATCACATCAGGCAGCGGCTTTCCGCCCTGCAGCATCCGTAATCCGCCCGTTTCCCATTTTCTCAAATTTTCAGCAACGGTTCTTTCCGAAATCGGTTTGCGGAAAAGCATCCAGGGCTCGTAGTTGCCCCTGGGGGTCACGCACACTTCCGGAAACTCTTTCTCGGCGAGCTTGGGACGGTCTCCGCCACGAAAGCCGTGATAGATACGCAATAGTGTTCCGCGATTCTCGTACCCGCCGTCGACCATTGCACGCTGCACGTACATTTGAAGGGTAGGATTACCCGCGATCAGAACGTGACCGCCCGGACGGAGTTTAGACCAAAGCAGTGCCGCCCAGCTTGTAAAGAACACTTCGATTTCTTTTCGCTGCTCGGAAGAAAGAACAGTGAACCGGGGCAAAGGTCTTCGCGTGCATCCGTCCCAAGAGGGAGGTAACCGCCACACCCCGCCGCGCCCGGCTCTCAGTTTTTCAACCTCATTCGGCGAAAACTCCGTCAAGCCATAAGGGGGGTCCGTGCAAACCGCGTGAATGGAATGGTTTTCGAGGGTCTCCATCGCATCCATGCAGTTGCCCAATAATAGAGTCGGTTTCTTCATTTGTTCAACTATAGTTGAAAGACGGTTAAAGCGTCAAGTGCTACATTATGCCACATGTCAACACAAGCAAACGCCGTGATCGGTCGCACGTTACGAACCTTGCGTGAGTCGGCGGGACTGTCACAGGAAAAAATCGCTGAAAAGGCCGGAATTACGTATCAGTATCTATCCGCCGTCGAAAATGGTAAAGAGAATTTTACGGTCGGTGTTTTGGAGACCTTGGCGCAGGCTCTCGGTACGGATATTCCGGCGCTCATTCAACGGGCGTTTTCAGAAGTAGTCGAGCTTCCGGTTGTTGATCACGGTTACTTCCGTAACTCTGAGGCGCTTCCGCCTGCTCTGACGATTGATCACCTCGCCTCTGCTTTGAACGAGACACATAAGGTCATACGGCTAATTAACGAAACGCTGCGTAAGGTGTCAGATCGTCCGTTGTCAGCGTATATCCAGCGCAACAACTTCAGTGGGATCGTTTCAAATATCCTGTGTGATTCATTTTCACGGCTGACACCTTACCGCCACAATCATGACCAGCGTTATCCGGATTTGATCTGTAAAGAGACGAGCCCCGCGACAGGTTTAGAGGTGAAGTCCACGGTCAGGGCAAACAAGGGAGGTGAGAGTCATAACGGTCATTCGGGGTGGCATGTTATTGCGTGTTTTAGCCTTGATGAGAAGTCAGGTGATATCAGATTTGTTCAGATCATGTTTGCTGACCTTGTTGGGCACGGCCAGCCTGGAGCAGATTGGAAATATCAAAAGAGCAAGGTCAATAAAGAAACCGGAAGCCAGCGTACCGAGACCTACATGACAACGCCAGGTGGAACAGCCAAGTTGCGACGCGGTACAGTCTATTTGGACACGTCCCTGGTTGATGTCTCACGAAGGCGCAAGGTCTCAACAGCGAAATCAAAACGCAAGACCAAGCAGATGAAATCGTGATGGCGTGTTCGTATTTCGACATGTGACTCGCCTCGTTCGTTATACTCATCCAACGGCTCTTCAATCTCGCGAGACAGTCGGGCCGCTGCTTGCACATGGCGAAACGTGTGTGCTACGGTTTTGGTGGCCGCCATGTAGGCGCTGTCGAGGTTCGTCACCGCCACGGCCAGGGGGCGGACGAAGCGGTCGTTGACGACCGTGTGGATCATGCGGCGCACCCAGCGGTTGAGGCGGCGCTTGGAGACCGCCATGATGTCCGAGGGGTCCTGCAGGAGCAGCTTCGGGCGGAACGACAGATAGCCCGCGAGGTCCTGCGTCGAGACCTGGAAAATATCGTCCGGCACGACCATCGAGGCGCTGGGCTCCTCGGTCTCGCCGTACATCTTGGGCGAGTCGCTGTTCGCCTCGGTGGCCAGCGCCAGGTCGCCGCCCTTGTTCCACTAACGCAATAATGCACTCCCGAACTAACGCACTTCTCCAGCCCGTGCCTTTCATCGTAGTAGAGTCCATAATCCTCCTTTTATAAGCGAACGGGGAAACCATTCGGCCCCTATAATAGTTACGGTAAAGTGGTAAAGTTTGAGGGCGGGGAAGGTGGAGAAGGCTGTAGGCTGTGAGGCTGTTAGGCAGAAATGTCGGGGATGGGGGCAGGAAGGGAAAAGGACGGATTAAATGAAGAAATATGTAATCTGCGTGAAACGGGGTGTGGCGTGTGCGACCGTTCAAATAACAGTGAAGTAAGGCACATGCGAAATTCAGGGGGAAAAGTGATAATGTACAATTACAATATCTTGGATCAATGCAAACCTTTATGTCAATATAACACGATACGCCCCCTTTGTCGCCGCTGAACCCTCGATGCTCAATCGGAGCAGGGGGGGCGTAGAGGGACAGACAATCTCTGTGCCCTCCTGTTCATTTCAGGCTGAGAACTGGGGTAAGTCTGCTTCCCGTCTTCCCTGTAGCATGTTATACTGTATCTCAAGAGAAAAGAACCGTTATTCGGAGGCGAAACGGTCTTTGAAAAGCATATCATGGAAAGCGTGGATTTCTATTCCGTCCTTGATGTTTCTCCGACGTGCGGTAGCGCGGAGATACGGGATGCCTTTTTCACGAAGGCAAAGATGTTGGCACGGCATGACCCGCACATCAATGAAGCCGCCCGTCATCGTATGTTTGAGGAACTGAAAGCGGCGTATACGGTGCTGCGTGATCCGGTGGCACGGACTGAGTATGATGTGCGTCGCCGACAGTCGGCGAACACGGCGGGACAGCAGACGCGGCGCGAAACTCCCCCTCATCCACCAAGCCCACCCAAGTCGCCGCCGTCGCCACGCGCGGAATACGCTCCGCCGCCTGGCGTTTCGCCCCAATGGACGCCGTTCCAACCGGGGACGGTCGTGTTCAACGGCCTGCCTAAAAGAGTCCGCAATTTACTGCTGCTCTGGCAGAACGGAAAAAGGCAGGATGCGTTTTGTGTCCGTTTGTCCTCGGCGTGGCGGAATATCAATGGCATTGCATTTTTCCTGCTATGGTTTGTCCTGTTGTACATTGACGCTAGGTGGTACGGTTTGATTCTTGTTTACACCGGATGGTTCGCCGTGGTCACGCTAGCGGTCGCGGCGGGTATTGTCGTGAACTCCGTACAACTGGCGCGGCGCATGTCCGGCGGTGTTGGGCATTCATTTTTCATCACCAGCCTTTACTTTGTCGAGACGAGCTTCGGCACGGTGTCGTTCTGGCCGATCTGGCAAGGAAAAGTCGATTCCACTACGAGAGCCGGTGACGCATTGCATATGGACGTGTCGTGCGTCTTTGATGGGAGGGCCGTCTCGTTCACGATTGACACCAAAAGGGAGGCGATCATGCAGTACATCCTGAAACTCAATGCGGAAGCCGCGCTGGATGCCGCCAAGCGGAACGATATCGCTTGGTTCGCAGCACGGGATCTTTTCGCTGGTGCCCCGCGCACCGAGCAACATGTTACGGCGAGTTTTCCGACCGGGAAGGCCCTGGCGATTCTGGGGGTGTGCGCGGTGTTTTGCGGCGGAGGTTTTTGGATGGCCCGGACGGCCGCACCCGCGCTCGAACCCCCCGCGTCCGCGACTCCATCCATTTTCGACACCTTGAAAAAGGCCGGGTTCACGCCGCAAGAACCGGAAGAGAAGCCATCCATTTTCGACACGCTGGAAGAGGCCGGTACCCCGTCACCTCTTCCACTTCCCGCATCCGGAAAAGTCTGGAACTACACGAAGGAATACGGTGTGGTGCCCCTCGAAATCAAAGCCGCGCAGGGAAGCCACTACTTTGTCAAACTGGTTGATGCCGACACCGGAATACCCGTCGTAGCGGTTTTCGTCCGAGGCGGTGACACGGTGGAGATCAACGTGCCGCTCGGGCAGTACGAAATCCGTTACGCGGGCGGTGGTTCAAATTGGTATGGCCATGGCGGTGACGGAACAGGGCGGGCTGGTCTGTTCGGCAAGGAAACTGTTTGCAGTCGGTGCGACAAGTTATTCTGGTTCAGGATTGAAAACGGCCGGAGCACGGGCTACACCATCACCTTGTACCGCGTGGTGAGCGGCAATCTCTCCACATCTCAGATAAAACGCGAGGACTTCTGACGATGGGAAACGGCACGACAGATACGAACACATCAGGTTCGGATGAAAAAGCATTTGCGGAGAACGTGGGCATTGTCATTGCTTTAATCCTGTGGTGCGTCTTGCTGGCAATTGGGATTTGGGGGCTTCAGCACAACATATGGTTGGGAGTTGTTTTAGGTCTGTTCCTGTTCTCGCAACTCGCTTTTCTGTTAATCTTACTTGGCCAGGCCATTGCAAAAACCTTGATCCGATTCTGGTCTGTGGCTTGGCCTTTCACCTTGATCCTCGGACGTATTGGCGTTCTGACGCAGATTCGGAAGGCCATCTCGGATTGGAAGACTGGGCGCGCCATCCGATTGACATCAGAGGAAACAACGCGAAAAGAGACGGCTGCACGCGAAGAAGAGGCACGGAAGGATGCCGAACGCAAGGCGCGGGAAGAGGAGTGGCGGCGACAGCAGGAACAACAGCGGCGGGAACAGAGCGCAAGGGTCAACCGCCGGATGCGAAAGGGCGCGAAGGAATACGCGGAAATACTCGGCGTGTCGCCCTCTGTATCGATAGACGTGATCAGAAAACGGTACCGCGAACTGGCGGTGCAGTACCATCCCGATGTCATGGCGGGGTTCGGCCCCGAACTTCGGGAAATCGCCGAACAGGAAATGAAAGACATAAACGAAGCGTATGCATATTTCAAGGGTGAACAAGTATCGTAGTTGTATTTTGGACAAATGAAGCTTAAAAGGCGGCCTGTGGGCCGCCCTTTTGCTTTGTGGATTGTCGCTCAAAACAGAAGAGGTCATTTTCCTTTCTTCAACTCTTCCGCCAGCAATTCGTCAGCCGTGAGCTTCTTATCGCCGCCGCCACCGGCCGCAGGGGGCTTCGCGGCCTTGCCGGTCAACTTCTCAAGCCGGTCGACCTCGGCTTTGAGTGCGTCGCGTTCGGTCTTGAGCGTGTCCCGCTCGCCCGCGAGCCCGTCGCGCTCGGTGCGCAGCGTGTCGAAAGTCGGTAACCGGGTCGTATCGGGACATCGAGACGAAAGGTGATTGATGGAGGACGGAGAGCGGAGCGCGTTTGAACATGACGGATGAACCTGCTAAGATGCTGGCACGATGAAGCGGTGGTCGGTGGCGAACGGTGCGCTTGGAAGGTGCTGGATATGGGGAATGTACAATGTCCAATTACGACACCGAGACCTGATACGATGACGGCGACGATTAGGAGACATGCCATGCAACCGAAGAGCCTCTCAACCCTCGGATTCCTCGTTTTCACCCTCGCGGGACTGAGCCTATGCGCCCAGAACGCCGCACCGCAAGACCTGAACGCGGTGAACAACACGCGCGGCAAGTCGGACATGATGGCCGACTCGCCGGTGACCTTTCCCGAGAAGGGCGCGCTGCCGAGTCCCTTCCCTCCCGACGTGAAGACGCAGAGCCTGTCGATGGAGAAAGAGCACGCCATCTTCGAGTCGCCGTGCCGCTCGCTGGCGCAGATCCGGGCGATCCAGGCGCAGATGCCGACCGGCACCTTCACAGTCGTCCGCGCCGACTGGAACCGCCTGCCCCGCACGCGAAAGGCGCTGACGGAAGGTGGCAGCCTGCACATCCTCGGCCTCGGCGACAGCATCATCAACGACACGATGCGCAGCGGCTGGATCGCCCTGCTGCGCGAGGCCTACCCGAAGGCGGACATCAAGGCCACGGTCTACGTGCGCGGCGGCGGGAACTGCAAGCACTACCGCGCCAACAACCGCGTGCAGTCCTACCTGCTGCCGCTCAAGCCCGATCTCGTGATCATCGGCGGCATCAGCCAAGGCAAGGACTACGCGGCCATCCGCGACGTGATCGGCCAGATCCGCGCCGGTCTCCCCGAGTGCGAGTTTCTCCTTACCACCGGCGTTTTCGGCAGCACCGATCCGCGCTCGGACGCCGCGATGGCGACGGCGCAGCACTCCGGCACCTCGGACTACGGCCGCGACCTGAAGGCGCTCGCCGACGAGCTGGGCGGCGCCTACTTCGACATGACCACGCCGTGGATCCAGTACATCAGGTCGTCGGGACTGCACCCGCACCTCTTCTACCGCGACCGCGTCCACGCCAACCCCTACGGCGAACAGATCCTCGCCAAGATCATGCTCTCCTGGTGGACGCCCTGAGCGGAAAGGAATCCGAATTCCACTCATCATCGCAATCTTAAACGGATATTGGATGCAGGATTAAGATTTACTTGCCCTTCTTCAACTCCTCGGACAGCCATTCGTCAGCCGTGAGTTTCTTGTCGCCGCCGCCACCGGACGCCGGGGCTTTGCGGCCTTGCCGGTGAGTTTCTCAAGCCGGTCAACCTCGGCCTTGAGCGTTGTGCAACCGGATTAATCGGCTTGGTTGTTGCCGACACAAGATGCTATGATACGGCCGAAAAGGAGATGTGTGATGTCGAGAGAATTCAATGTTGTGATCGAGCAGGATGAGGACGGTTATTTCGTCGCGTCCGTGCCCGCCCTGCGTGGTTGCCACACGCAGGCCAAGTCTCTTGATGTGCTGATGAAACGCATCAAAGAAGCCATATCACTGTGTCTGGAAGTGGAGGACGCACCAGTGTCCAACCACTTCATCGGCGTCCAGCGCGTCGCGGTCATGGTATGAGTACCTTCCCGGTATTCAGCGGCTCGCAGTTGATCAAGGCCCTCCGGCGTCTGGGCTTCGAGATCATACGCGTCAAGGGGAGTCATCATTTTCTTCGGCATCCCGACGGCCGCTGTACCGTTGTGCCGGTTCATCGCGGCGAGATGATCGGTCGTGGTCTGCTGGCTCAGATCCTGCGCGACTGCGAGCTGTCCCGTGAGGACATTCAGGCGTGAGGCGGCGGATCGCCGCCGCCAACGCCGGTTGATTCACTTGCCCTTCTTCAGCTCCTCCGCCAGCCATTCGTCGGCCGTGAGTTTCTTGTCGCCGCCGCCACCGACCGCCGGGGGCTTCGCGGCCTTGCCGGTCAACTTCTCCAGTCGGTCAACCTCGGTCTTGAGCGCGTCGCGTTCCGTTTTGAGCGTGTCCCGCTCGTTCTTGATCGTGTCGCGTTCGGTCTTCAGTGTGTCCCGCTCGGTTGTGAGATCGGAGACAACCTTGTCAGACGCCGCCTTGTCCGCAGCGACCTTATCGGCGGCGACTTTGTCGGCTGCAGCTTGATCCGCCGCCGCCTTGTCGGCAGCGGCCTTCTCCGAGGCAGCCTGATCCGTAGCGACCTTGTCAGCAACCGCTTTGTCGGCGGCTTCTTTGTCAGTGGCAGCCTTATCGGCCACGGCCTTATCTGTGGTAGCCTGTTCAGCCGCCACTTGCTCAGCGCTCTTTCCCATAACTCTTGTTTTGTGTTTGTTCATTAGGGTGATCGTGTAACCCAAAAAACGACTGGTGAATAGCCGCAGAGATCGCAAAGAAGGGTGAGAAACTTTGAAAAGCCCAGTCTGAACGCATTTTCTTTGCGCTCTCTGCGTTCCTTGCGGCCATTTGCATTTACTCGCCGGGCTCCTCTTCCGTTTCACTGGCCATGTTCTCGATCAGGCCGAGCATGACCGACATGCCGGCCGTGATCCCGTAATCATGCGGCATTCGTTCGGCCAAGGGGACCACCACTCTCTACGCCATCCTGATGGTCGCTGTACCTTTGTGCCGGCTCTTCGCGGCGAGATAATCGGGCGTGGTCTGTTGGCCCAAATTTTGCGCGACTGTGAACGGACACGTACCGACATTCAGTCGTGAGGCGACGGCACGGCATTCGTGAGAAAAATAACGGATGACGGAACATGAGAAAAGCCTCAGATGGACCATCATATGGAAACTGTTGACTTTGACATAAAATGTTTATCATTAAGTATTTGAACGATTTAAGATCACTTTATATCTCGCAAAACGGGCGCTTTCCGATTGTGAGTGTTCTCCAAAAAAGTGTCTCATTCTGTCTCATTGTGCCTCGTTTCCTGAAATCTGGCCACCCGAAGAATATCCCAGTGTCAGTGCTCAAAACACGGCAAAATATTAATAATCATATGTCTCAAATTAAATACTAACAATATCAAAATATGTATGAAGTATTTAGGCACGAATGAACTTCTTCTTCCCCCCGCCCTCTTGAGGTTTTTCTCAAAAAGTGTTTCATTTTGTTTCATTTTGTAACATTTTCAGAAACTCCGGAACCCTGAAACTTTGAAACCAGTGCCTCCAGGCGCGATGAAACACTCTCGCTGCCCGTCACCGTTCAACTTGGAACCGTTCCAAGTTGGAGCGACGCGCAAGTAAGCCCGACTTCGCGGCGCTTCATCAGGGTTCCTGCAACTAACGCAATAACGAACTTGTCCCCTCTGTCCTCGGCCAGTCCCCCTTCACCTGTCCACCGTGCGAAGGTGGCGTGTTTTTTTTTAGCCGGAACCGTGCCTGGCCGAAGGCCGCCAAGCTCACGTCCCTGCACCCAGCCGGTCCATGCCGCCTTCCGTCCTCTTGACTCTGCGTCTTTGCGACTCTGCGTTAATAATCATCCGTGTCCATGGCAATCATCCGCCTAACGCGCCTAACGCGCTTTCCCCGCAAATGTTGATATCCCGCCTGATATGGAAGCAGCAAACGCAACCACAAAGGAGGTTCAACCATGCTCCAACCCGGCATCAGCGGCAACACCCACGGCCGCCCCAGAGGCAGCGTCAGCGGACGCGTCCAGGTTCTCGCTGCGCTCGACCGCCGTACCCCGTCCGTCACTCTACCCGTCCCCTCCGTTCAGTCTGTTCCGTCCGTTCCTCCACCCTCACAACCGACGCCGGGAAAGGAGTCTCCGTCCTCCTGCACGATTGCCCATTGCCCACTGCCTATTGCCCCAGTCTCTCAACCCCCAAAACGGTCTTTTGATCGTGCAAGTCAATGAAAAGGGGATGCGCACGGCGTGCGCCCAACTCACTCCTTTGGCTTGGTTTTTCAGACGTTCCCGTGTAAAGTACAACAAAAGGTGAGCGATTGAGTCGCTGGAGGTGACCATGTCCTATCTTCGACAAACAGAAGCGCTGAAACGCCGATTGGCTTTCGCAATGATCGCCGTCATGGCTTCATGCACGATTGGCGATTCAACGTCAACGTGCCAGCATGTGACCGTCTTCAAAGAGCCGGGGCGGTATGGCGGTTGGCCGGCGAACCACGGCCTTTGGC
>JADHEF010000482.1_pt1 | contig 40191 bp, 40 predicted proteins | sample 8952391 | NCBI WGS metagenome assembly JADHEF01 (sample SAMN16124439, study PRJNA663245) | bioreactor sludge metagenome | isolation source: sludge (nitrite) | place: India:Bengaluru | collected 2019-02-28 | reverse complement strand
TCGCGGCATTGTCTTGGTAAAGCTTCACCAAGGCCGCGACCAGATCGCGCGCGCTGGTCTGTTCGGCCGCGAAGGCGTCGGCTTCGAATTCATGCTTGCGCGACGCCCAGGCGCCGAGCGGCGCGAACAAGAAGGTGAACACCGGCAAGGCGAGCATGAAGAGCACCAGCGCCAGGCCGTCGTTGGCGCCGAGCAGCGAAGGCGTGGCGCCCAGCCCTTGGTAGAACCAGGGCTGCGTGGCGAGCCAGCCGAGCAAGGCGAAGAAGCCCAGCGAAAGCGTGAAGGTGAGCGCCATGCGCTTCCAGATGTGGCGGCGCTTGAAATGCCCGAGTTCATGCGCGAGCACGGCTTCGACTTCGCCTTCGGCCAGACGGGTGATGAGGGTGTCAAAGAACACGATGCGCTTGGCCGCGCCAAAGCCCGTGAAGTAGGCGTTGCCATGGGCCGAGCGCTTGCTGCCGTCCATCACGAACAAGCCGCTGGAACGGAAACCGCAGCGCGCGAGCAGCGCTTCGATGCGGGCCTTGAGCGCGCCCTCTTCGAGCGGCACGAATTTGTTGAACAAGGGCGCGATGACGGTCGGGTAAAGAATCATCACCAGGAAATTGAAGCCGACGAACAAGCCCCAGGCCCAGGCCCACCAATACGTGCCCGCGCGCCCCATGAGCCAGAGCACCGCCGCGAGCAACGGCAGCCCGATGATGGCGCCGACGATCGCGCCTTTGACGAGATCGACGATCCAGAGCTTGAGGTTCATGCGGTTGAAGCCGAAGCGCGCTTCGAGCCGGAATTGCCGATACCAGCCGAGCGGCAGATCGATGACCGCGCTGATGACCAGCACCGCGACCACCAGCGCGATCTGGGCCCAGAACCCGGCGCCGAGCACCGACACCAGCGCGCGGTTGATCAGATCGAGCCCGCCCAGCACCGTGAAGCCGAGCAGCACCGCGGCGCTGAGCATCGCGTCGATCATGCCCAGCCGGACTTTGGCAACCGTGTAGTCGGCGGCCTTGTGGTGCGCGTCGAGCGTGATGCTCGCGGCGAATTGTCCGGGCACCGCGTCGCGATGGGCGCGCACATGACGGATCTGGCGCGCGGCCAGCCACCAGCGCACCGCGTACGAGAGCACGACAAAGACGAGAAAGACCGTGGTGAACGCGAGCGGCGCGTTCGCCGCCGGGCCGGCCGACAGTTCGGCCATGGCTTGAATCGGATCGGTCGTGGTCAGGGGCATGGGTTGGGGCATATGAGAGAATCCGGCGCCTCGCGCGAGCGTGCTTCGAAGGATTGTATATGTCAGTGCCGGCACCGAATCTCAAGAGCGACGACAACCTCGTCTGGGTCGACATGGAAATGACGGGACTGTCTCCCGACACCGACCGTGTGCTCGAAATCGCGGTCATCGTCACCGACGCCAAGCTCGAAGTCCTGGCCGAAGGGCCGGTGATCGTGCTGCATCAAGACGATGCGGTGCTCGACAAGATGGACGCCTGGAACAAAGGCACCCATGGCCGCTCGGGCCTGATCGACAAGGTCAAGGCCTCGACCGTGGACGAAGCCCAGGCCGAGGACGCGCTGTTGACCTTTCTGCGGCAATGGGTGGGCAAGTCGAAAAGCCCGATGTGCGGCAACACCATCTGCCAAGACCGCCGGTTCATGGCGCGCTGGCTGCCCAAGCTCGAAGGCTATTTCCATTACCGCAACGTGGACGTCTCGACGCTCAAGGAACTCGCGCGCCGCTGGCGCCCCGAGGTCGTCGAAAGCTTCAAGAAGCAGCAGGCGCATACCGCGCTGGCCGACATCCGCGAATCGATCGAAGAACTCAAGCATTACCGCGAGCATTTCATCCGGCTCGGCCAATAACGGCCCGCCCGCCCTTCGCTTTCGCCGCCCGCGCCGATGGCCGTCTTCGAGCGCATCCTCGGCATCGTCCTGCCGGTGCTGGCCGTGGTGCTCGCGGGCTATGTGTATGCGCGCCGGGTCCGGCCCGACATGCGCGCGACCAACAAGCTCACGCTCGATGTGCTGGTGCCGCTCCTGGTGTTCTCGGCGCTCGCGGCCAAGGATTTCGATCTTCTGAGCTATCGCTGGTTGTTGCTCGGATCGTTCGCGATCGTGGTCGGCTCCGGACTGCTGGCCTGGCCGATCGCGCGTGGCCTCAAGGCCGACCCGCGCACCTTCGTGCCGCCGATGATGTTCAACAATTGCGGCAACATGGGCCTGCCGCTCGCGGTGTTGGCCTTCGGGCCCGACGCGCTCGGCCCGGCGGTCGCGCTGTTCGTGGTCTCGAACACGCTGCATTTCTCGCTCGGGCCGTCGGTGGTCAGCCACCATGCCAACCTGGCGAGCCTCGTGCGCTCGCCCATCATCTGGGCCACCATCGCCGGCACGGCGGTGGCGCTGGCGCGGGTGCCGGTGCCCGACATCGTGCTGGTGCCGGCCAAGTTGCTCGGCGATGCCACCATTCCGCTGATGCTGTTTTCGCTCGGCTGCCGCATGACCTCGGTGAGCCTGCGCGGCTGGCAGATCGGGCTCGCGGGCGCCATCGTCTGCCCGCTGGTGGGCTTGGCGGTCGCCGTGCCGCTCGCGCATTGGCTGCCGTTGTCGGCGCTCGAACGCGGGCTGCTGTTCGTCTTCGCCGCCCTGCCGCCCGCGGTGCTGAACTTCCTGGTCGCCGAGCATTACCGGCAGGAACCCGATCGCGTCGCCTCCATCGTCCTGCTCGGCAACATCGGCGCGCTGGTGTTCGTGCCGCTCGGCCTCTACCTGGGGCTGCGGCCGGGTTGATGCCCGGCCGCGCGCCCCGGACGGGCCGTGTTCAGCCCTTCTTCTTGGCCGCCGGCTGGGCCTTCTTCTTGGGCGGCAGCGGGAACGGCTTGAGCGATTCGACACCGGTCGCGGTCGAGGTGATCAAGGCGTGCGCGATCATGCCCGGACGCACTTCGGCATGCGATTCGAGCTTGAGCGAGACCCGCATGTTCTTGGTCAGGCGCTGCTTGGCGTCGAACACCAGCACGCCGTCGCCGGTGGCTTCCAGCCCTTTGAGCAAGGGATGGTCGGCTTCGAACTTGAGCTTGGGCGTCAGATCGAAAGTCGCGATGCTGCCTTCGATCTTGCTCAAGGTGAAGATCAGTTCCATGTCGACCGACGCGGGCATCACGCCGCCTTGCATCGGGTAATTGAGTTTCACGGTCAGGGATTCACCCACATGCAGGCTGTGCTTGCCGTGCGGAATCTGGCTGACCCATTGGTCCATCTCGGCCCATTTCTGATCGATGTCCTGCGCCTTGCCCTTCTTGCCCTTGGGCGGCTCGACGCGCAGCAACTCCTGGCTGCCGTCGGCGTCCACGCGCGAAATGGCGCGCATGCCGATCAGGTCGTTCATCTCGGCCAGGTCCTTTTCCATCATCTTCGCGATCTCGGCCGGCTCCACGTTCATGCTGAAGCGCTCGGTCGTGCTGACCACGTTCACGCTGCCGTCCTTGGCGCGCGGGCTGACCGCCTGACGCATGCCGAGGTCGATCGACATGCTGACATTCGCTTCCTGCTGCGCGCCCTTGGGGGCCGCTTCGTCGTCGCCGGTGATCTCGGCGCGCATGTTCATCGTCAGAGCGTTCTTGAACAGCGCATAGCTGGTGCGGCCCGGCACCGGGCTGAAATCGATGTCGATCGTGGGGCCGGTGAACACCGGGGCGGCCGGGGCTTCGGCCTGCGGCGCGGCGGCATCGGTTGCGGCCGGCGACGGCGCGACGGCGGGTGCGGTGGCAGGGGCGGCGGCCGGCGCCACGGCGGGTTCGGCGGCCGGGGCGCTGGCTTGCGGCGCGTCCGGCGCCGGGGCGGCGGGGGCATCGGCGGCTTGCGCCGACAGGCCGGCGCACAGCGCCAGCACGGCCGTGCCCATCGAACACCAATGCGCGATTCGTTGGAACGACATGCGAAGACTCCTTGAATGTTGAAGAATGGGCCGACACGGGGCCGGCCGGCGCGGCAAGCCGCGTGTGCAGCCGTGCCGCGTACAGGGGTTGCCGTGATTCGGCCCGATGCTAACCGAGACCGGCCGCGGCGCCTGAACCGGGATCAAGCCGCGTGCGCGGCGCGGTGCCCATGCACCGATTTGCGGGATACCGCGGCCAGCACGATGCCCATGAGCACCGCGGCCAATACTAGCCCGGCCGTGCAGGCGAACCAGAAGCCGCGCGCGCCCAATAGACCCGGTGGTGTCATGCCGGCGACATCGAAGCCGACCCAATACCCGCCGCCCAGGCCCACGCCCCACATCGCCACCGCGTAAATGACCATGGGCAAAGTGGCGACCTTGTAGGCGCGCACCGCGAAGGCGGCCACGGTCTGGAAGGCGTCGGCGACATGGAAGACGACCACCCAGGCCAGCAAGGGCAAGGCGGCGGCGGCGATCGCCGCGTCGTGCGTGTACAGCCGCACGATGGGCCCGCGCGCGAGATAGACCGCGGCGGCGATCGCGAACGCGAGCACCGAACCGATCGCGACGCCATGCCAGCCGATGCGGCGCGCCGAACGCGGATCGCCGGCGCCGATCTGCTGCGCGACCAGGGTCGCGGTGGCGATCGCGATCGCGAGCGGCAACATGAACAGCACGCTGACCAGATTCGCGACGACCTGGTGTCCGGCCACCGGCACGCTGCCCAGGCGGGCGATGAAGATCGCCATGAAGACGAAGCCGGTCACTTCGATCAGCATCGAAGCGCCCATGGGCACGCCCAGGCGCAGCAATTGCCATTGCGCGCGCCAGCGCGGCCAGACCCAGCCGCGCCAACCGAACCGGCGGTAGAACGGATCGCGCACCAGCATCAGGACCGCGCCCGCGAACATCAGCCACATCGCGACCGCGGTCGCGATCGCGCAGCCCGGCGCGCCCTGGGCCGGCAGATGCAGCACGCCCCACGGCGTGGACAGGTCGGCGCCGAAGATGAACAACAGGTTGAGCGGAAACTTGAGCACCAGCCCGCCGACCTGCAGGTACATGACCATCTTGGGCCGCGACACCGCGTTGCTGAACGCGCGGAACACCTGGAAGCCGAGCGCCGCCGGCAAGGCGAAGCCGAGCGCGTGCAGATAGGCCGTCATGCGCGGCACCAGCGCCGGGTCGGCATTGGCCAAGGCGAGCCAGGGTTGCGGACAAATCAGCACCGCCGCGCAGACCAGGCTCAGGAACAACGCGAGCCAGCCGCCTTGCATGACTTCCTCGCCGATCTCGTCTTCGCGCCGGGCGCCGTACAACTGGCCGACCACCGGCGACAACGCCATCACGACGCCCATCGCGCCGATGAAGACCGCGATGTAAACCGCGCCGCCGACCGCGAGCGCGGCCAGATCGTCGGCCGAAGCGCGCGCGATCATCGCGGTATCGATGACGCCGTAGGCGATGACGGCGATCTGGCCGACGAAGATCGGCCAGGCGATCGGGAACAAACGGCCGGCGGTCGCCCAGATGGCGCCGGGCCGCATCATGGGGCGGCCGGTGCGTCGGCGGTGTCGACGCGGCGGTACAACTGGAACAGCTCGGAGCGATCGGTGGCGCGGCGCCCTTCCCAGACCTTGCGCCAGCGTCCGGCGTCGAGCGCCGGCAAAGGCTGTTTGACGTTCTGGTAACGCAACAGCCAGCCGCAACGATCGCCGAAACGCACCCCATCGAAGTAAGCGAGCGAAGCGCGCTGCGCCACGCCGATGTTCTCGGCCCGCACGCATTGCCCCGCGGGCAGCACGCGCGCCATCTGCGCCGAGACATGGCGATAGGTCTTAAGGTAATCGACGTAGGGCAGCAGCAGGGTCATGAACAAGGTCCAGACGATGGTCACGCCGGCCGCCGACAGCACCACGGTGCGCCAGAGCACTTCGGGCCGCGCGCGCACCCGCCACCAGACCAGCCAGCCCCAGGCGATCGTGGCGCATAGCGCGATCGCGCATTCGACGAGGCTGAAAGTCGGCACGAAACCCGGCGCGAGCTTGGCGAAATTGGCCGCGATCTTGGGCGGCGTGCCGGTCATCATCGCGATCCAGCCCAGCCAGATCAGGGCGGCGAAGAACGAGAACATCATCAGCGCGAACCAGTCGATGAGGTTCGCGGTGCCGCGCCGCAAAGTCGGCAGCGCGAAGGCTGCGAGGATGACCAGCGGCGCCGCGATCACCATCAAGGCGGCATGGCCGGTCTCTTGGCCGACCAGCACGAAGAGCAGCCCGGCGCCGACGCCGACCAGCCCCAGCATCATGTGCGGCGTGCGCCATTGCGCGCGCCAGGTCCAGACCGCCCAGGCCGCCAGCGGCCAGGCCGGCCAGGTGTACCAGGGCAGGTTGCGCAGGTAATAGCTCCAGGTGGACCAAGACATCCACCACCAGCCGAACCCCTGGCCGGCCCACCAGGCATCGAGGTAGCGCGCGCCGCCGGCCTGGGTGCCGACCGCCCACCACCAGGCCGCCACGGGCGCCACAGCCCAGGGCAAGGCCAACAGCCACCACCGCCAGCCGAGGGCGCGCCAGAGCGCCGAGCGCGCATACAGCACGACCGCGATCGCGAGCGGCACCAGCGCCACGCTGACTGAATGCACGAGCGCCAGGCCGGCCACCGACAGGCCGAACGCGAGCGCGCCATGGACCGGGCGATCGAGCGAACGCACCAGCGCATAGAACGAAAAACAGCCGAGCGCGAATTGCGGCAGTTCGGCCGAGGTTTCGTGCGCGCGCACCAGCAAGCCCAGCATCGCCAGGCAGATCATCAAGGCGCCGTCGGCGAGCGCGCGCCCGTAATCGCGCGCATTGGGCTGGCCGCCGAACGCGAATTGCTGCGGCTGGGCCTCGGGCCGGCGCCCGAGCAGATAGACCGCGTACCAAAGCGAGGCGGTTGCGACGATCAAGGCGATCAGCGGCGCCAGGCGCACCACTTCGTGCGCCGGCACGATGCCGCCGAACAGCTTGATGAAGACCGCGCCGATCCAGAAGAACAAGGGCCCGTCTTCGACGAACGGCGCGCCCGCGATGTTGGGCATCAACCAGTCGGTCCATCCGCCCTGGGCCATGGTCCACATGACGCCGAAACCCGCGGCGTCGTCGGTGCGCCAGGGATCACGCCCGAACAGGCCCGGCAGCGCATAGGCGAACAGCAAGGCGAACAGGCCCAGCCGGGGCAGTTTGAGCGCAGCGGATTCCGTCAGACGGACGGGAGTCGAGATCATGGGCCGTGACGAGCAGAGAACAAAAAAGGCAGCCGAAGCTGCCTTTTTCCATTTGCATCGAAGCTTACGCAGCCTTGCCGGTACGATTGCCGAACTTCTGGCGGAACTTGTCGATGCGGCCGGCGGTATCGAGCACCTTTTGCTTGCCGGTGTAGAACGGGTGCGATTCCGAGGTCACTTCGAGCTTGACCAGCGGATATTCCTTGCCGTCCTTCCACTTGATGGTTTCCTTGGTCATCATCGTGGAGCGGGTGACGAAGGAGAAGTCGTTGGACATGTCCAGGAACACGACTTCACGGTATTCGGGGTGAATGCCTGCTTTCATGGGGTTTCCCGTCTGCGAGGGGTCGCCGGTGCCGCTTCCTGGCCTGCTGCTGGGTCAATTTCGACCAGCGCCGACCGCGCACTACGTGCCCGGGTTAGTAAAGCTTTGAATTTTAAGCGATTTCGATGGCCCCGAGCAAGCGGGGCCATGGCCGTCAGCCGCCCCGGCGCATGAGGTCGAAGAATTCGGCGTTGGTCTTGGTTTCCTTCATCTTCGAGAGGATGAATTCCATCGCCTGAATCTCGTCCATGTCGTAGATGAGCTTGCGCAGGATCCAGATCTTTTGCAGCAGTTCCTTCGGGATCAGCAGCTCTTCGCGGCGGGTGCCCGATTTGTTCAGGTTGATGGCCGGGTAGACGCGCTTTTCCGCCAGGCGCCGTTCAAGGTGGATTTCCATGTTGCCGGTGCCCTTGAACTCTTCGTAGATCACATCGTCCATGCGCGAACCGGTTTCGATCAGCGCGGTGGCGATGATGGTCAGCGAGCCGCCTTCTTCGATGTTGCGCGCCGCGCCGAAGAAGCGCTTGGGGCGTTGCAAGGCGTTGGCATCCACGCCGCCGGTGAGCACCTTGCCCGAGGCCGGCACCACCGTGTTGTAGGCGCGGCCCAGACGCGTGATCGAGTCGAGCAGGATCACCACGTCTTTCTTCATTTCGACGAGGCGCTTGGCCTTTTCGATCACCATTTCGGCGACTTGCACATGGCGCGTCGCGGGTTCGTCGAAGGTCGAGCTGATGACTTCGGCGCCGCGCACCGAGCGCTGCATTTCGGTCACTTCTTCGGGGCGTTCATCGACGAGCAGGATCATCATGACCACGTCGGGGTGGTTGGCGAGGATCGCGTGCGCCATGTGTTGCATCATGACCGTCTTGCCCGACTTCGGGCTTGCGACGATCAGGCCGCGCTGGCCCTTACCGATCGGCGAGATCAGATCGATGATGCGGCTGGTGATGTTCTCTTCCCCGCGCATGTCGCGTTCGAGCTTCATCGGCTCGTCCGGGAACAGCGGCGTCAGGTTTTCGAACATGATCTTGTGCTTGTTCTGTTCGGGGGTGACGCCGTTGACCTTATCGACCTTCACCAGCGCGAAATAGCGCTCGCCATCCTTGGGCGTGCGCACTTCACCTTCGATCGAATCGCCGGTATGTAGATTGAAGCGGCGGATCTGCGAGGGGCTGATGTAGATGTCGTCGGTGCTCGCGAGATAGCTCATCTCGGGCGAGCGCAGGAAACCGAAACCGTCGGGCAGGACTTCGAGACAGCCGTCACCGAAGATCTGTTCGCCGAGCTTGGCCTTTTTCTTGAGGATCGCGAACATCAGTTCCTGCTTGCGCAGACGGTTCGCGTTGTCGATCTCGAGCTGGTTGGCCGTCTCGAGCAATTGGGATACGTGTTGAGCCTTGAGGTCGGAGAGATGCATGAATGTCCCGGTGGACGGTAAGGGAGGGGAGGTTGCGGACGCCGCGATCGGGCGTCCGCGAAGCGATGCCTAAAGCGTGGTTCTCAGATGTTGCCGTCGATGAAAGCGGTCAGTTGCGACTTGGACAGCGCGCCGACCTTGGTGGCGACCGCGGCACCGTCCTTGAACAGCATCAGGGTCGGAATGCCGCGGATGCCGAACTTGGCGGCCGTGCCCTGGTTGTTGTCGACATTCACTTTCGCGATCGTGAGCTTGCCGGCGTAGTCTTTCGCGACTTCGTCGAGCAAAGGCGCGATCATTTTGCACGGACCGCACCATTCGGCCCAGTAATCGACCAGGACCGGCGCGCCGGATTGGAGTACGTCTTGCTCGAACGAAGCGTCGGAAACGTGTTTGATGAGTTCGCTCATTGGATTGCCTTCGGAGGAATCAAGCGCAACAGAAGCCGACGTCATGTCGGGTGTTTGCGGTCAAACCAGGGGAGTGATGCTGGTGGTCAGGACGCAGCAGCGGGCTGCTTGATTCCGCCGCATCGTCCAACAGCCGGACTGAGCTGTCAACGACGAAGTGTGAAACCGAATCGAGCCTGACGCAACGAGTTCTTTTCAATCGCAATGATAGCCCAAGCTTAAAGGCCCTGCGCCCATCAGGCCGTCCATTTCGCGATCGAGACCAGCAGCAGCAACAGCACCCAGAGCACCATCGCGCGCCAGACCAGGCCGACCGCGCTGCGCAAATGCGCGGGTTCGACATCGACCCCCGGTTGCACATCGAAAGCGTTCGCCTCGTTGTCGGCCCCGCCGACTTCGACCGCATGTTGCTCGATGGGGTTTTCGCGCCCGCCGCCCAGACGCACGCCCAGGGCGCCGCCGCCCGCGGCCAGTACCACGCCCGCCAGCGGATCGCGCCAGCGCGACGCATAGTTGCGCCAGCCATACATCGCATCTTCGAAATTGCCGACGATCGCGAATCCGATCGCGGTCAGGCGCACCGGCACCCAGTCGATGAACTCGAAGGCGCGTTGGGCGAAGGCGCCGAACTCGCCCTGCTCTTCGCGCGACCAGATCCGCGCCGTGTAATGCGCGAGCCGGTAAAGCACCGCGCCGGTCGGACCGAGCAGCACGTACCAGAAGAACACGCCGAACACATGGCGATGCGACAGCATCAGGGCGCGCTCGATCGCATAACGCGCGACCTCGCCGGCGCTCAGCTTGTCGGCGACGAAATCGGGATAGGTTTCCGACATCCAGTTACCGAGCGTGAGCCGGGCCTGGGGCAGATTGCCCGCATCGAGCGCGGTCTGGATTTCGGTGAACGGATGGCTGAATTGCCGAAAGCCCAGGGTCAGGAACAGCACCGCCACCGAGACCAGCAACTCGAATGCGAAGCCGAAACGCTTGGCTGTGAAATCGACCGCGGCGACGACCACGAAGGTCACGCCCATCAGGATCCACCAAGCGATCACGCCATGCCGGCGCTCGCCGGCATTCATGTTGCGTTCGAGCCCATGGATGGCGGCATCGAGCGCGGCATAGACCGGGTTGTGATGCGGCAACGGCCGGAATTGCTCGAGGATCAGGGCGATGATGACGGAAACGAAAGTCATGGAAGCAAGGGTCGCGTGGGTCAAACCTGCGCACGCAGCAGATGGTACAGATTGCGCAGCATCGCCGCTGTCGCGCCCCAGATGAAATACCGGGCCGCCCCGTCGGGATACGGCATCGCATAGAAATGCCGGACTTGCTCGCCGTTCGCGTCGGTCCAGCGCACGGCACGCTTTTCATGGTTGGCCGGGTTCATCAGGAACGGCAACGGCACCTCGAAAACCTGGGCCACCTCAAAGGGGTCGGGCCGCGCGATCACCGGCCCTGCGACCATGCCGATGACCGGCGTGACGGTGAATCCGGTGCCGGTCAGGTATTCGGGCATGGCCCCGACGATCTCGATCGCGGTGGGCGCGAGCCCCACTTCTTCTTCGGCCTCGCGCAAGGCGGTGGCCCGGCGATCGGCATCGCCTTCATCGACCCGGCCGCCGGGAAAGCTGATCTGGCCCGCATGGTCGTGCAAATGCGCGGTCCGTTTGGTCAGCAGCACGCGCAATGGTTCCTCGGGCGCGGCCACCACCAGCGGCACCAGCACCGCGGCCGGCGTGGGCACGAGCCCGGTCGCCCAGCGCGCCTCGTCGGTCGGCTCCGCCGCCCAGGGGCGTGGCGTGCGCAACGCGCTGCGCAAAGCATCGGCCCGCAGAAGACGCGGATCGATCGCATCGTTCGCCGAGCCGCGCTCGACCACCAACGCCGCCTCGGGATCGAAAGGCGGACGCGTCGGCCGGCGCGCGCGCGCGCTGTCGTTCGCGCTCATGCGAACCTGGGTGGCGGAGGGACGGATCGGAAGGCCATGCTGCATTGCACGCAGTGCCGCCAAGACGACAAAGGGCGCCGAAGCGCCCTTTGGATCGCGAGCAAGACGCGCTTACTCCTTGTCGGCCGCCGCGCTGCTGCGCGTGGTGAGCTTTTCCTTGATGCGCGCCGACTTGCCCGAGCGTTCGCGCAGGTAGTACAGCTTGGCGCGGCGCACATCGCCACGGCGCTTGACTTCGATCGAAGCGATCAGGGGCGAATAGAGCTGGAAGGTACGCTCCACGCCTTCGCCCGACGAGATCTTGCGGACGATGAAGCTGGAGTTCAGACCCTTGTTGCGCTTGGCGATCACCACGCCTTCATAGGCCTGGACGCGCTTGCGGTTACCTTCGACGACGTTGACGCTGACGATCACGGTGTCGCCGGGGGCGAATTCGGGCACGGTCTTGTTCAGACGCGCGATTTCTTCCTGCTCGAGGACTTTGATGAGGTCCATTGCTCTCTCCTGAACCATCGTGGATCGGCGTGATCTGATTGTTCGCCGCCCAGAGGATGGGGTTGCATCACATGCCGGATCGCTCCAGCGCCTGTAAAAACGTTTCGTCCTGCCGGCTCAAACACCCGGCTGCGCGCGCCCGCTCGATCAGGTCGCGCCGCTTGGCCCAGGTGGCGGCCAAAGCCTGTTCGCGCCGCCAACGTGCGATGCGCGCATGGTTGCCCGACAACAAGACTTCGGGCACCGCTTCGTCGCGCCACACCTCGGGCCGGGTGTAATGCGGGCAATCGAGCAACCCGCCCGATGCTGCGTCGGCGAAGCTGTCTTCGGCCGCCGACTGGGCATCGTTCAACACCCCCGGCAATTGGCGCACGACCGCATCGATCAGCGCCATTGCGGCAATTTCTCCGCCTGAAAGCACGAAGTCTCCCAGGCTCACTTCTTCATCGACGACACTGCGCAACACGCGCTCGTCGATGCCTTCATACCGGCCGCAGATCAGCACCTGCCGCGACGGTTGTTCGGCCATGCTGCGCACCCGCGCATGATCGAGCACCCGGCCTTGCGGCGACATCAACAGCACCCGCGGTTTTTCCGCACGCGCCGCGACCGCAGCCTCGATGGCCGCCGACAAAGGCTCGGCCATCATCACCATCCCCGGTCCGCCGCCGAACGGACGATCATCCACCCGGCGGTAGTTGTCGGTCGTGAAATCGCGCGGATTCCAGGTTCCGAACTCCCAGACGCCTTGTTCCAGCGCCCGGGCCGCGACCCCGAAGCCGGTCACGGCGGCAAACATTTCGGGGAAGATCGTCACGACGTCGAAGCGCAACATCGCCAGCCTTCCCTTTTCTTCATCCGTCTCAACGGCCGGCGTCGGGCTCGAACTGCCAGTCGACGACGATGCGCCGCGCTTGCAGATCGACCTCGGGCACATAGGCATCGACGAAAGGAATCAACTCCACCGCCCTGCCCGCGCCCGCCGGCTGCACCGCAAGAATCGCGTGCGCGCCGTTGTCCATCATGTCCACCACCTGGCCGACCTGCTCGCCTTGCACCGAATGCACCGCGCATCCGATCAGATCGACCCAGTAATACTCGTCGCCGTCCTCGGCCGGAAACTCCGCGCGCGACACCTCGACCCGCATGCCCTTGAGCGCCAGCGCCGCTTCGCGATCGTCGATACCGGCCAATTGGGCGACGTAATGCGCCGAATGCGGCTTGACTTCGACGACCTCGACGCAGCGGCGGCTGCCGTCACGCCCTTGCAGCCACCAATGCCTGGCCGCCTGCAAGGCCGGCGAATCGCCGGAAAAGGTTTCGAGCTTGATCCACCCGCGGATGCCGTAGGCATCGACCACCCGCGCGACCGAGACCAGATCGTCCGGCTCGGCCGCTGCGGTGCTCATCCCTTGCCGATCAGGCAGCGGGCTGGGCGTTCTTCTGGGCAAAGTCCTTGACCAGACGCGCGACGGTGGGCGACAACTGGGCGCCGTTGCCGGTCCAGTAGGTCACGCGATCCATCGCGATGCGCAGGCCTTCTTCGCCTTCGGCGGCGACCGGGTTGTAGAACCCGACGCGCTCGATGAAGGCGCCGTCGCGACGGCTGCGCGAATCGGTGGCGATGATGTTGAAGAAGGGGCGCTTCTTGGCGCCGCCACGAGACAAACGAATGACGACCATGACGTGTTCCTCTAAGCACATCGGAGGTTCGAACCGCAGGTTGACACGGGCCTGCCGACCGAACGCGCTGCGCACGTTGTTCGCGTATCGCACGATGCGACGCGGTTTATACACGGATCGCGGCCAGGAGCCTTGACCGCGAAAAGCCGGCAATTATAGGAATATCAGAGACTTAGCGCAAGCCGGCTGGGGCAGGCCACAGCTCAGAACAACTCGCCCTGGGCGCTGGCCGGGCGCGGCGGCGCAAAGCCCTCGACCGACAGATCAGGATACTCGGCCGCATAGCCCACGCGCTCGCAGGCCTTGGTGAAGCGCTGGTGGATGAGATCGGCCCAGACACCCTCGCCGGTCATGCGCGAACCGAAACGCGCATCGTTGACCTTGCCCTCCCCGGCCGTGGCGCGCATTTCGGCGATCCGCGCCCAGACCCGCTCGGTGCGCTGCGGGAAATGGGTTTCGAGCCATTGGCGGAACAGATGCTCGACCTCCCAAGGCAGGCGGATCACCACATGGAAGGCCCAGCGCGCCCCGGCTTCGTAAGCCGCGGCCAGGATGTGCTCGATTTCGGGCTCGTTGATGAACGGAATCACGGGCGAGACCGACACCCCGACCGGCACGCCGGCCTGCGCCAGGCGCCGGATGGTCTCGAGCCGGCGCTTGGGCGACGCGCAGCGCGGTTCCATCTTGCGCGCGAGACCATGGTCGAGCGTGGTCAGCGAGACATTGACGAAGACCTGGCCGCGCGCGGCCATCGGCTGCAATAGATCGAGATCGCGCTCGATCAGGCTCGATTTGGTGATGAGCTGGGCCGGATGCCGGCTACGTTCGAGCACTTCGAGGCAGCCGCGCGTGATGCGCAATTGCCGCTCGATCGGCTGATAGGCGTCCGTGACAACGCCGACGGCCATGGGCGCAGGCACATACTTTGGCGAACACAATTCACGCACCAGCAATTGCGGCGCATTCACCTTCGCGTACAACTGTGACTCGAAATCGAGCCCAGGGCTCAGGCCCACATAGGCATGGTTGGGCCGCGCGTAGCAATAGACGCAACCATGCTCGCAACCGCGATACGGGTTGATCGAGCGGTCGAAACCGATGTCGGGCGAGGTGTTGCGGGTGATGATGCTGCGCGCACGTTCTTCATGGACTTCGGTGCGCAAAGGCGGCGGCGCGCCGTCTTCATGAAACCAGCCATCGTCCTCTGCCACACTGCGCAAGGTCTCGAAGCGGCCGATCAGGTTCGAGACCGCACCGCGGCCTTTGCGCGCCTGGGTTGCGCCCGCTCCCGACTCGGGCCGGGCGACGATGGGAATGACGCGCTGCCGAGGTTCCGCCTTGAATTCCGCCTGAGCCTGTGCTTCCATGCTGGCCGCCGATGACTGTATTTTTGTACAGTATCACAAGCCGGTCTTTGCGAGGATGTTCACCATGCAATTGCTCGACCATGTTTCGATCGCGGTCCATGACCTCGACCGCGCACGCCCGTTCTACGACGCGGTGCTCGCCACCCTCGATTGCGCCAAGGTGTACGACCGCCCGCAGGCGCTCGGCTATGGCGAGCGCTGCGGTCCCGACGATGGCGACCATACTTACCTCGCCGTGTATCAGGCCGGCGATTGCACGGCGCACGACAAACGCCATTGGTGCTTCAAGGCCCAGTCGCGCGCGGCGGTCGATGCCTTCCATCGCGCCGCACTCGCCCACGGCGGCGTCTGCGACGGCCCGCCGGGACTACGCCCGCATTACCACGCGGCCTATTACGCGGCCTTCGTCAAAGACCCGGAAGGCAACCGCCTCGAAGCGGTTTGCCATGCGAGCGTCGATTGAAATGGAAAAGCCCGACGCCGGCATGGCCTCGGGCTTTCAAAATGACCGGCGACGATGCGCGCACGCGGCGCGCATCACGAAGATCAGAACTCGCTTTCGGCCAGCGCATTGACCGACGCGCCGCCGTTCACGATCGCACTGCTCAGCGCCGGCACCTGGCTCAGGATGTGGTCGGCGTAGTAATGCGCGGTGGCGATCTTGGCGCGGTAGAACGACGCATCGTTGTCGCCCGCGCTTTGCTTGGCTTGCGCCACCAGCATCGCGCGCGCGAGTTGCCAGCCGCTCATCAGCATGCCGGCCAGCTTCAGGTAAGGCACGCTGCCCGCGAACACGCCTTTGATGTCGGTCTTGAGGTTGGCGACCATGTAATCGACGACCTCGGCCATCGCGGTGCGTGCGGCGGCGAGCTGGATGCGCATGGCGGCGAATGCCGGGCCCGACACTTGCGCGAGTTGTTCTTCAGTCTGCGCGATCTGCGCAAGCAGGCGCTTGGCGACCGCGCCGCCGTCGCGCACCGTCTTGCGGCCGATGAAGTCATTGGCCTGGATCGCGGTCGTGCCTTCGTAGATGGTCAGGATGCGCGCGTCGCGGTAATGCTGGGCCGCGCCGGTTTCTTCGATGAAGCCCATGCCGCCATGCACCTGCACGCCGAGCGACGCGACTTCGATCGACAACTCGGTGCTCCAACCCTTGACGATGGGCACCATGAATTCATAGATTGCCTGTGCTTCCTTGGCCGTCGCGGCGTCGGCGCTGTGATGCGCGACATCGGCCTGGGCCGCGGCCCAGTACGCGACCGCGCGCGCGCCTTCGACGAGGGCGCGCATCTGCATCAGCATGCGCTTGACGTCGGGGTGATGAATGATGGCGACCGGCCCGGCGGAGCCCGCGAGGTCGCGCGATTGCACGCGGTCGCGCGCATAGGCAACGGCCTGCTGGTAGGCGCGCTCGGCCACCGCGATGCCTTGCATGCCGACACCGAAACGCGCGGCGTTCATCATGATGAACATGTATTCGAGGCCGCGGTTTTCTTCGCCCACCAGGTAGCCGATGGCGCCCTGGCCGACTTCGCCCTTGTTGTCGCCGAACAGCAGGACGGCGGTCGGGCTGGCCTTGATGCCGAGCTTGTGTTCGATGCTCGCGCAATAGACATCGTTGCGCTTGCCCAGGCTGCCGTCGGCATTGACGAGGAACTTGGGCACGACGAACAGCGAAATCCCTTTCACGCCTTCGGGCGCGTCGGGCGTGCGTGCGAGCACCAGATGGACGATGTTCTCGGCCATGTCGTGTTCGCCATAGGTGATGAAGATCTTCTGGCCGCTGATGCGATAGCTGCCGTCGTCCTGCTTGACGGCCTTGGAACGCACGAGCGCGAGGTCGGACCCGGCTTGCGGCTCGGTCAGGTTCATCGACCCGGTCCAGGTGCCGTCGAGCATCTTGGCGATGTAGGTGTTCTTGAGTTCGTCCGAGCCGGCGGTGAGCAAAGCTTCTACGGCGCCGTCGGTCAGCAGCGGGCACAAGGCGAAGGAGAGGCTGGCCGAATTGACCATTTCGGCACACGGCGTATGCACGAGCTTGGGCAGGTTCTGGCCGCCGTATTCCTCGGGGTGCTGCAGGCCTTGCCAGCCGCCGGCCGCATACGCATGAAAGGCTTCCTTGAAGCCGGCCGTGACGGTGACGACGCCATCCTTCCATGACGACGGGGCAACATCGCCGACGCGGTTGAGCGGCGCGATCACATCCTCGCAAAGCTTGGCGTTTTCTTCGAGGATGGCCGCGGCGGTGTCGGCATCGGCGTGTTCGTAGCCCGGCAAGGCCGCGACGCGGTCGAGCCCGGCGAGTTCGTTGAGAACGAACAGCATGTCATTGAGCGGTGCCTTGTACGTCATGGTTGTCTCCTACGTTTTGCTCACGTCTTGCGCACATGAAAACGGGGCGCACGGATCAACACTTGAACTCCGTCGCCCCGCGTCGGCCGCCTATGGCGGCGCATGGATTGCTTACAGCTTCGAGACCAGTTCCGGCACGGCCTGGAACAGATCGGCCATCAGCCCGTAATCGGCCACCGAGAAGATCGGCGCTTCCGGATCCTTGTTGATCGCGACGATGACCTTGCTGTCCTTCATGCCGGCCAGATGCTGGATCGCGCCCGAGATGCCGCAAGCGATGTACAGCTGGGGCGCAACGATCTTGCCGGTCTGGCCGACCTGCCAATCGTTGGGCACATAACCGGCATCGACCGCGGCGCGGCTCGCGCCCATCGCGGCGCCGAGCTTGTCGGCCAGGGGTTCGAGCACCTTGAACGCTTCGGCCGAGCCCATGCCGCGCCCGCCCGAGACGATGATCTTGGCGGCCGTGAGTTCGGGCCGATCGCTCTTGGCGATCTCGCGCTTCACGAAACTGCTCTTGCCCGAATCGGCCACTGCCGTCACGTTCTCGATCGCGGCGCTGCCGCCCGCACCCGCGGCGTCGAAAGCCGTGGTGCGCACCGTGACGACCTTGACCGCATCGGCCGATTGCACGGTCGCGATGACATTGCCCGCGTACATCGGACGGGTGAAGGTGTCGGCCGATTCGACGCTGAGGATGTCGGAGATCTGCGCGACATCGAGCTTGGCCGCGACGCGCGGCGCGATGTTCTTGCCGTAGGCGGTGCCCGGGAAAAGAATGTGTTGATAGCTGCCCGCGAGCGCCACCACCTGGGCCGCGATGTTCTCGGCCAGCCCTTCGGCGAATTGGGGCGCGTCGGCGACCAGCACCTTGGCGACGCCCGCCGCCGCTGCGGCGGCCTGCGCGACCGCGGAGCACTGACTGCCCGCCACCAGCACATGCACTTCGCCGAGCTTGGCGGCCGCGGTGATGGTGTTGAGCGTGGCCGGGCGCAGATGCGCGTTTTCGTGTTCAGCAATGACCAATGCCGTCATGTCGTTTTCCTCGAATATGGATCGAGCGCGGTCGGCGCGCTCAGATGACCTTCGCTTCGTTCTTGAGCTTGTCGACCAGCGTTGCCACGTCGGGCACCTTGATGCCGGCCTTGCGCGGCGGCGGATCGCTGACCTTGAGCACCTTCAGGCGCGGGCTCGGATCGACGCCCAGATCGGCGGGCTTGGTCACATCGAGCGGCTTCTTCTTGGCCTTCATGATGTTGGGCAGCGTGACGTAGCGCGGTTCGTTCAGGCGCAGGTCGGAGGTGACGATCGCGGGCAGCGCGACCGAAATCGTTTCCAGGCCGCCGTCGATTTCACGCGTGACGGTCGCTTTGCCGTCGGCGATTTCGACCTTGCTCGCGAAAGTGGCCTGCGGCCAATCGAGCAGCGCGGCCAGCATCTGGCCGGTCTGGTTCGCGTCGTCGTCGATCGCCTGCTTGCCGAGGATGACGAGTTGCGGCTGTTCCTTGTCGATCACGGCCTTGAGCAGCTTGGCCACGGCCAGCGGTTCAAGTTTGGCGTCGGTTTCGACCAGAATGCCGCGATCGGCACCGATGGCCATCGCGGTGCGCAGGGTTTCCTGGCATTGGGTCACGCCGCACGACACCGCCACGACTTCGGTCGCCACGCTTTTTTCCTTCAAGCGCACCGCTTCTTCGATGGCGATTTCGTCGAACGGATTCATCGACATCTTGACGTTGGCGATGTCGACATCGGTGTTGTCGGACTTCACGCGCACCTTGACGTTGTAGTCAACCACGCGCTTGACGGGGACGAGTACCTTCACGCAAGCCTCCTCGAGTTCGCTTCGATTGCCCGCAACGCGGGCCAGCACATTGGGATGGACGGAGTTTGACACACGACGCGGCGCGCACCAGAATTTGCCGTACGGTGTCGTATGGTGCAGTACGCTACCGTATGGAATGATTTGCTGTCAACCCGGTGCCCGGCGCACCAACGACGAGAGGCCCCATGAGCGCATCCCACGACGGTTCCGGACGCACCCAGCTCGGCCGCGAGGCCTGGGTCGATGCGGCCATCGATGCCCTGGCCGAAAGCGGGGTCGGCGGCATCCGCGTCGAGACGCTCGCCAAGGCGCTCAAGGTCACCAAAGGCAGCTTCTACTGGCATTTCAGCAACCGCGACGACCTGTTGCTCGCGGTGCTCGAACGCTGGAAGGACGGCCGCATCAAGGACATCATCAAGCAGACCGAATGCGCGCCGGGCGCCGAACGCGCCCAGATCGAGCATGTGCTGGGCGTCTATAGCGTCGGGCGCAGCCGCAAAGGCATGCGCATCGAACTCGCGGTGCGCGATTGGGCGAGCCGCGATGCGCGCGCCGCGGCCACGGTGCGCGCGGTCGACGCGACGCGCTTCAACCTCGCGCGCAAGCTGTTCGAACGCCATGGCCTGAGCCCGCAACAAGCCGCGAGCCGCAGCATCCTCGTGTACGCCTATGTGTTCGGCCAAAGCCTGATGGATTGCGAGAAGTTCGATACCGACATCGCCCGCGCGCGCGCCGACATCGCCGCGATGATCGCCGGCTGAACCGCCTCGCATTTCAGAACACCGGCTTGCGCTTCTCGCTGAAGGCGGCCATGCCTTCCTGGCCCGGCGCCGCCTGCAGATTGCAGACCATGCCTTCGCCGGCGAGTTGATAGGCCGCGGCCTGCCCCATTTCGACCTGGGCATAGAACATCGCCTTGCCGGCCGCGATGACTTCGGGCGATTTGGCCTTGATCGACGCCGCCAACTGCGCGATGACCTCGTCGAGCCGTTCGGCCTCGACGACCCGATTGACCAGCCCGCGCGCAAGCGCGGTCGGCGCATCGATGAAATCGCCGGTGACCAGCATTTCGAACGCGAACTTGCGCGGCACATTGCGCGCGAGCGGCACCGAGGGCGTGCCGCAGAAAATGCCGTAATTGACGCCCGAGACCGCGAATTGCGCGGTGCTCGCCGCAACCGCCAGATCGCAGGCCGCGACCAATTGGCAGCCGGCCGCGGTCGCCATGGCCTGCACGCGCGCGATCACCGGCTGCGGCATGCGCTGCAAGGACAGCATCATCTTCGTGCAGCGCGCGAACAACTCGGCATGCCGTTCGCGCGTCATGCCGCGCATTTCGCGCATGTCGTGCCCGGCGCTGAACGCTTTGCCTTCGGCGGCCAGAATCACCACACGGGCGGTCTGGTCGGCCGCGACCCGGTCGATCGACGCCTGCAAGGCTTCAAGCATCGCCATCGACAAGGCGTTGAAATTCTTCGGACTGTCGAGCGTGATGGTGGCGATGCCATGATCGACATCGACGCGCACCAAGGGCGTCGCGGCTTGCGGGCTGGGCACTGCGGACATGGCCGTCTCCTGTGGGTCGGCCCCGTGGGCGGGGCTTCGGTGGTCAATTCGCCGCATCGACACCCGGCGAACTGTGGCAATGTATCCCATCCCGTCGCCACCGACAGCCCCGCGCTTTCCCATGGACACCACCGCGTCTGCCCGCCCTTTGCCCACCCAATCCGCGGTCGCCGAGGCCGCCGCCTTGCTCGGCCGCGTCCGCGAAGCCGTGGCCGGCATCGTGGTCGGCAAGGAACAGCAGATCCGCCAAAGCGTGGCCTGCCTGATCGCGGGCGGCCATCTGCTCATCGAGGATGTGCCCGGGGTCGGCAAGACCACACTGGCCCAGGCGCTCGCGCTCGCGCTCGGCCTGCAATTCTCGCGGGTGCAATTCACGAGCGACCTGCTGCCCGCCGACGTGATCGGCGCCTCGATCTACGACCGCATCGACCAGCGCTTCGTCTTCCATCCGGGCCCGGTCTTCACCCAGGTCCTGCTCGCCGACGAAATCAACCGCGCCAGTCCCAAGACCCAAAGCGCCCTGCTCGAAGCGATGGAAGAACGCCAGGTCACGGCCGACGGCGTGACCCGCGCCCTACCCGATCCATTCTTCGTCATCGCGACCCAAAACCCCACCCATCAACTGGGAACGTTCGCGCTGCCCGAATCCCAGCTCGACCGGTTCCTCATGTGCATCTCGCTCGGCTATCCGTCGCACGAGGCCGAACGCGCCTTGCTGATGGGCGAGGACCGCCGGGTGCTGCTCAAGCGGCTGGCGCCGGTCATGAATGCCGAGCAACTCGGCGCGGTGCGGACGCTGGCCGCGGGCCTGCATGCGAGCCCGCCCTTGATCGCCTATGTCCAGCGCCTGGTCGACGCCTCGCGCGACGGGCGGCTGTTCGCCGAAGGCCTGAGCCCGCGCGCGGCCCTGGCCATGTTGCAGGCCGCGCGCGCCTGGGCACTGATCGACGGCCGCGATTTCGTCCTGCCCGACGACCTCCAAGCGGTGCTGCCGTGCGTGGCCGGCCATCGCCTGCGCCCGGTCGCCGCGGCGCAAGCGCGCCCGCTGCAAGTGCGCGAAGCCATCGGCCAATGGGTGCGCGCGGTCGCGGTCGACGCATGAGCATGGTCTGGCGCGAGACCCGCGCCGCGCGCTGGCTGTTCGCCGACCGCGGGCCCGAGCCACAGTTCGTGCTGCATCACCGCCGCATCTTCACCTTGCCCACGCGCACCGGGCTCGTGTTTCTGGTGATGCTGGTGCTCCTGCTCATCGCCTCGATCAATTACCAGCTTTCGCTGGGCTATGTGCTCACCTTCCTGGTTGGCGCGGCCTCCTGGGTCGGCTTGCACCTGACCTTCGCCAATCTTGCAGGCTTGCGCCTGACCGCGGCCACGGCCTTGCCGGTGTTCGCCGGCCAGACCGCCTCGTTCGAGTTCGAAGTCGGCGATACCCGCGACCGCGCGCGCTATGCGATCGCGATCCTGGGGCCGCAAAGCCGGGTGCAATTCAACCTCGCGCGCCAGGCGCACCGGCGGGCGAATTTCGAATGCCGGGCGCCGCAGCGCGGCTGGCTGGCGGCACCGCGCGTGACGATCGAAACCTATTTCCCGCTCGGGCTTTGGCGCGCCTGGTCGTATTGGCAGCCGGCTGAACGCTGCCTGGTCTATCCGGCGCCCGAAACTCCCGCCCCGCCCATGCCCGCCTTGCGCGAAGGCAGCGGCGATCTGACCGGCGCCGGCCCGGGCCATGAAAGCTTTGCCGCACTGCGCCCCTATCAACCCGGCGACTCGCCACGCATCGTCGCCTGGAAAGCGGTCGCGCGCAGCGCCGCCGATGCGCTGGCGAGCAAGCAATTCGAAGGCGGGCGCCTGGGCGAACTATGGCTGGACCTGGGTCTGACCCCGGCTTCGGCCGCGCTCGATGCGCGCCTGTCGCGCCTATGCGCCTGGGTGCTGGCGGCCGAACGACAAGCGCTCGATTACGGCTTGCGCCTGCCCGGCACCGAACTCGCGCCCGCCCATGGCGAAGCCCATCGCGATGCCTGCCTGCGCGCGCTCGCCTTGTGCGGATTGCCCGAGACCGCGGCATGAATGCGCTGGTCCTGCACGCGCGCCGGCTGGCGGTCGGGTTCGGACGCGACGGCCAGCAACTGATGCTGCTGCTGATCGCGGTCGCCTGCATCGGCCTGCCCTTGTTCGCGCAATTGCCGGTCTGGGCCATGGCGATCGCCGCCGCCACCTTCGCCACCAAGATCTGGTTCGTGCGCGCGCGGCGCGGCGTGCCCGACCGCTGGATGCTGGGCTTGCTGACCTTGCTGCTCGCCAGCGCGACTTGGCTGCAATTTCGCACCTGGTTCGGCCGCGATGCCGGCGTGACCCTGCTGGTGATGCTGATGTGCGCCAAGCTGCTCGAACTGCGCGCGCGCCGCGACACCTTCGTCGTCATCTGCCTGGGCTTCTTCCTCGCGCTCTGCCAGTTCCTGTTTTCGCAATCGATCCCGACCGCGATCATGGTCGCCCTGGGGGTGGTGGCCTTGCTGACCGCCCAGGTGGCGCAGAACCTCGACGGCGATCCGGCCGTCGATGCGCCGCCGCCGATGGGCGTGGCCTTGCGGATCGCGCTGCGCATCCTCGCGTATTCCGTGCCCTTGATGCTGGTGTTGTTCTTCCTGTTCCCGCGCGCCGGCGGTCCCTTGTGGGGCCAACCGAGCAGCGGCGGCACCACCGGCATGTCCGACACCATGTCGCCGGGCAGCATAGGTCTGCTCACCGAATCCGACGAACTCGCGTTCCGGGTGCGCTTCGACGGTGCGGTGCCACCGCCAGCCCAGCGCTATTTCCGCGCCCTGGTGCTGGGGCGTTTTGACGGACTGGTCTGGTATCCGACCGAAAGGCCGTTGGCGCGCAACGCCAGCCCCGCGGTCGAAGCGCGCACACCCACCTATGCCTACACCCTGACCCAGGAGCCGACCGGCAACGCCTGGCTGTATCTGCTCGACATCCCGACCCGCGCGCCGGTCGTGGTGGGCCTGCGCGAAGGCGCGTTGGCGCGCCCGACCGCCGAAGCCACCTACACCACCCCGTTCGCACAACGCGAGCGCTTGCTGGTGCGCGCCGAATCCGCGAGCGGCTATCGGCTCGGCCCCGAAGAAACCGGGCAAAGCCTTTACCCCTGGAGGCAGTTGCCCGAGAAATTCAATCCGCGCACGCGCGCCTATGGCGCCGAATTGCAGGCCCGCTTCACCGATCCGCGCGCGTTGGTGCAGGAAGTGCTGACACAGTTCCGGCAACAACCGTTTCGCTACACCTTGCAGCCGCCGCCGCTCACCGATGACGGCGTCGACGATTTCCTGTTCACGACCCGCGCCGGATTTTGCGAGCATTACGCCTCGGCCTTCGTGGTGCTGATGCGCGCGGCCGGCATACCGGCGCGCGTGGTCACCGGCTACCAGGGCGGCGAGATCAATTCGGCCGACGGCGCGCTCGAAGTGCGCCAGCGCGATGCGCATGCCTGGACCGAAGTCTGGCTCGACGCCGCGGGCTGGGTGCGTGTGGACCCGACCGCCGCCGTGGCGCCCGAGCGCGTCGAAGTGGGCTTCGCGCGCGCGCTGCCGCAACCGGGCTTCGCGGGCGTGTTCACGATCGACGCCGACAACCCGCTCGCGAACGCGCTGCGCGCGGTCCGCGACCGCTGGAACGCGGTCGAAAGCGCCTGGAACCAATGGGTCTTGCAATACAACGCCTCGGCCCAGCGCGGCTTGCTCGAAATGCTCGGGTTCGAGCAGGTGAACTGGCAAAGCTTGCTGCTTGGCGCGCTTGCGCTATTGGCCGGCCTCACCGCGGCCATGGCCGCCCGTGTTCTGTGGCATCGTCCGGCACGCGATGCGGTGCTGGTGGCTTACGGGCGCTTCGAGCGGCAACTCGCGCGGGCCGGCCTCGCGCGCGCGCCGCATGAAGCGCCGCACGCCTATGCGCAGCGCCTGGCCGCGGCGTTGAGCCCGGCCAGCGCCGGCGCCGCCTTGCGCATCATCGAAGCCTATATCGCGCTACGCTACCGCCCGGCCGCCTCGCGCGCCGACACGCCCACGCTCGCACAACTCAAACAATGGATCGCCGAGTTTCACGCCCAGCCCCTCAACACCGGCAACCCGCCGCCGGTAGGTCCTTGAAGCGCGCGCCGGCCTGGCGCTGCGGATGGGTCATTGCGCTCGCCATCGGCCTGGCCGCCTGCGGCACCCGGCCCACGCCGGCGCCTGAACCCGCAGCCGAAGTGCCGGCGCCCCGCCTGGTGGCGGCCCCCGAACCGGTCGGTGCGCCGAGCGCCGAGCCGGTGCTCGACCCGCTGCCGCGCATCGGCCTGCTCGAACGCGAAGAGGTGCGCGCCTGGGTCGATGCGACCGCCCTGCGCCTGGTCGTGCCGCGCGAAGAGATCGCGCGCATCGTCGCCGACGCGCAGATCGTGCCCAGTGTGCAACGCCTGATCCTGCCCACGCCGACACCGGCCAAGCCGCGCACCTGGATCGGCTACCGTGCGCGCTTTCTCGACCCGGTACGCATCAATGGCGGCCTTGCGTTCTGGGCGCAACACGAGGCCGCGCTCGATCGCGCGAGCGCGCGCTATGGCGTACCGCCCGAGATCATCGTCGCGATCGCGGGCGTGGAAACCGTCTACGGCCGGCTGCAAGGCAATTACCGGATCATCGACGCGCTTGCGACGCTGGGCTTCGCCTGGCCCGCCGAAGCGCCGCGCGATCGCTCGGCCTATTTCCGCGAACAGCTCGCGCAATTCATCGCGCTGAGTTGGGAGCGCGATCTGGACCCGTTGGCGCTGCGCGGCAGTTACGCGGGCGCGATCGGCATTCCGCAATTCATGCCGGGCAGCATCCGCCAGTTCGCGGTCGATTTCGACGAGGACACCCGTATCGATCTGCATGACGACCCGATCGATGCGATCGGCAGCATCGCGAATTTTCTGGCCGAGCACGGCTGGCGCGCCGACCTGCCGGTGGCCTTGCATGCCCATGTGCGCGAAGGCGGCGATTACGCGCCTTACATCGCGCACGATCTGAAGCCGCGCAACACCCGGGCCGAACTCGGCGATGCGGGCGTGGCGTGCGCGGGGGAAGACGGCATCGCGCGCGGTCTGGCGGGCGCGGCGCCGTCATCGGCACCGGCGCCAGCCACAACGGCGGACGATGCTGCGTCCACCGCGCCCGCAAACGCGACGTCCTCGCCCGCCGAGGCGGTGGACCTGCGCGTCGGTCTGGTCGATCTCGAATCGCCGGACGCGCCGACGCAATACCGGTGCGCGACCGCGAATTTCTTCGCGATCACGCAATACAACCGGAGTTTTTTCTATGCCGCGGCGGTGATGGATCTGGCCGCGACCTTGCGCCAGATCCGCACCCAGGGCGTGCCGACGAAGCCGCGCAAACGCCGCCGCTGAGCGGGCGTCGCCGCGCGAGCGCGGCGCCGGCCTAGACGCGCGACAACATGGGCCCGGCGGCGCGCAGGCGCTCCATGACGAATTGCCCGATGCGCTGCACCGGCAAGATCTCATCGACCGCGCCGACCGCGATCGCTTCCTTGGGCATGCCGAACACGATGCAGCTCGCTTCGTCCTGGGCGATGTTGAAAGCGCCGGCTTGCTTCATGTCGAGCATCGCGTTCGCGCCATCCTTGCCCATGCCGGTCAACATGATGCCGATCGCATTCGGACCGACGTTCTGCGCCACCGACTTGAACAACACCTCGACCGACGGCTTGTGGCGGTTCACCGGTTCGCCATCGGTCACCTCGGCGACGTAATTGGCGCCGCTGCGCTTGATCGCGAACTGGCGTCCGCCGGGCGCGATGTAGGCATGGCCGGGCAGGATGCGTTCGCCATCCTGGGCCTCCCCGACCCGGATGCGGCAGAGCGAATCGAGGCGCTTGGCGAAGCTCGTGGTGAAGCCGGGCGGCATGTGCTGGGTGATGACCACCGCCGGACTGTCGGCCGGGAAAGTGGTCAGCACTTCGCGGATCGCTTCGGTCCCGCCGGTGGAAGCGCCGATCACGATCAGTTTTTCGGTGCTCTGCCGCGAAAAATGCACCGGGGGCGGCGGTTTGAACGCCACGCCCGTGATCGGCGTGGTCATGGTCGGGTTGTAGACCGGCGTGGTCGGCGCGGTGCGCCGGAACACTTTGGCCTTGGACGCGACCCGGACCTTGTCGCAGATTTCCTGGGCCAGTTCGCGCATGCCTTGAGACAGGCCGATCTTGGGCTTGGCGACGTAATCGATGGCGCCGAGTTCGAGCGCGCGCAAGGTCACGTCGGCGCCGCGCTCGGTCAGGGTCGAGACCATGACCACCGGCATCGGCCGCAAGCGCATGATCTTTTCGAGGAAATCGAGCCCGTCCATGCGCGGCATTTCGACATCGAGCGTGACGACATCGGGGTTGGTGGTACGGATGATCTCGCGCGCCTGATACGGATCGGCGGCGGCGCCGACGACGGTCATGTCGGGCTGCGCGTTGATGATCTCGGTCAGGAGCGCGCGAATCAGCGCCGAATCGTCGACTACGACAACAGTGGTCTTCGCCATGGCTGCCTCAGAACAGTTCGATATCTCCGCCGGTGGTGGCGGGCTTGGCGACCGCCAACGTCGACTTGTACTTGGTTTCGATCTTCGCGATGTTGTCGCCGCGTTCTTCCTTGAGCTTCTTGATCAGCGCGCGTCCGGAATGCGTGAAGAACACGACCTTGCGCGGATAGATGTCGAGCAGGTCTTTCGCGGTCACGCGGATGCGTTCGGTCTCAAGGAACTTCTCGGCGAAGGCCGCGTTGCGCTCGCCGACATTGAGCGTGGTGAAGTTGCGCATCACATTGCCGCCGCCGAACAATTTGGCTTCGAGCCCGTCGCGGCGCGCGCCTTTCTTCATCAATTCGTTGATCAGCAGTTCCATCGCGTAGGTGCCGTAACGGCCGGCCGCGCCCGAGAGATCGGTCTCGCCGGTTTCCGGCAGCATGAAATGGTTCATGCCGCCGATGCCGGTGGTGCGATCCCAGATGCAGGCCGACACGCAAGAGCCGAGCACGGTGACCAGCACCATCTCGTCGCTTGCGACGTAATACTCGCCCGGCAGGATCTTGGCCGCGTCATGGCCGAACGCGTTGTCGTAATAGAAATGCGTGGCCGTCCCGGCGCCCGTCGGATGCGGCCGGGGCGCGGCGCCAGTGCGCGGAAGTATCGCCTTGTTCATCATGAACCGTCCCTCACAGTCGTTCGTAGACGGTCTTGCCACGCAACTTGAAGTCGGCGCGAGCGTCGGTGAAATTCTCTGAATGACCGGCGAACAACAAGCCGCCCGGACGCAGCACCTGCGCGAACTTGCCCAGGATGCGCAATTGCGTGGGCTTGTCGAAATAGATCATCACGTTGCGGCAGAAGATCACGTCGAACGTGTCGTTGACCGGCCAACGTTCGTCGAGCAGATTGATCTGGCGGAACTCGATCATGCGCTGCAATTCGCTACGTACCCGCACATGGCCGGCGTTGGCGCCGGTGCCCTTGAGGAAGAAGCGCTGCAGATAACGGTGGTCCATCTGCTTGACGGTCTCGTCGCGGTAGACCCCGCGCTGGCCATTGGCGAGCACCTTGGTGTCGATGTCGCTGGCGAGGATCTTCGCATTGGCCTGACCCGCATCGACGAGTGTCATCGCGATCGAATACGGCTCTTCACCGGTCGAGGCGGCCGCGCACCAAAGCTTGACCGGCTTGGTCTTGCCGCTTTCGCGCGCGAACTCGGCCAGGATCGGAAAATGATGCTGCTCGCGGAAAAACGAGGTCAGATTGGTCGTCAGGGCATTGACGAACTCCTGCCATTCTTCGCCGCCGGTGGCTTCGAGCCGATCGAGGTAGTTGCCGAACGAGCCGGTTCCGGTGGCGCGCACGCGGCGCGCCAGACGGCTGTAGGCCATCTGCTGCTTGGCCGGACTCAGCGAGATGCCCGCCTTCGCATAGATCAGCTTGCGAATGCGCTCGAAGTCCTGGGGCGAGAACTCGATCTCACGATCGAATGCTTCGAATGCGCCCATAGGGATATGTCTCCAGATTCATTTTCGTTCGAGTCTGAAGGTATCGACCGCGTCGGCCAGTCGATCCGCCAGTGATTTCATGCTTTGCGCCGCCTGCGCGCCTTGCTCGACCATATGGGCGTTCTGCTGCGTCATGTGGTCGAGCGCGATGACCGCGGTGTTCACCTGCTGAATGCCCTCGGCCTGTTCATTGGACGCGACATGAATGCGTTCCATGACCTGATTGACGCCGCCCACGATGCCCGCGATTTCGCGCATCCAGCGTTCGGCATCGCCGACCAGACGGTTGCCGTTGTCGACATTGCCGACCGACTCGCCGATCAGTTGCTTGATCTCACGCGCCGCGGTGGCGCTGCGTTGCGCCAGCGAACGCACTTCCGACGCGACGACGGCGAAGCCGCGCCCTTGCTCACCGGCCCGCGCGGCCTCCACCGCGGCGTTGAGCGCCAGGATGTTGGTCTGGAAGGCGATCCCGTCGATCACGCCGATGATGTCGGCGATGCGGCGGCTGCTGGTGCTGATTTCGTTCATGGTCCCGACGAAGGTCGAGAACACCGCGCTGCCCTGATTGGCCGCCTCGGTGGCCTGGCGCGCCATGTTGCGCGCCTCGGTCACATGTTGGTCGGTGATCTGGACCGACGACGCGAATTGTTCCATCGTCGCCGCGGTCTGCTCGAGGCTGCTCGCCGCCTTCTCGGTGCGCTCCGACAATGTTTCGTTGTCGGAAACCATGGTCTGCGACGCGGCGTGCACTTCATCGACACCGACATGCACGGCTCCGACGACCTTGCGCAACGCGCCGGCCATCGTGTCGATCGAAGCGAGCAGGCTGGTCCGATCACCGGGTTGCACCGGCACGCGCGTGCCGAGGTCGCCAGCGGCGATGGCATGGATCGCCTGCGCGGCGAGATGCGGTTCGCCGCCAAGATCGCGGTGGATACGCCGCGAGAGGTAGATCATCATCGCCACACTGATCACGCAAGCGAGCAAGCCGATGGTCACGCCGATGGCGATGACCTGCGATCCGCGCGCCAGCAAGCCGGCGCGGCTTTCCTGCGCATCCTTCGCGAGGGTCTTGCGCAGCTCGATGAGCTTGGTGCGCATCTCGCGCCAGACCACCGTCTCTTCCTTGACCAGCACCGACAACGCCGCCGGCGCATCGGTCTTGAGCAAGCCGATCACGCGCTTTTGCACATCGGCATGGCGTTGCCGCAGATCGCGCACCTGATCGATCACCGGCGCATATTCGCTGCCTTGCGCCAGTTGCTTGGCGCGCTCGGACGATTCCTCGAAAGTCTTGGTGGCCGCGGCGAAATTGTCATGGCCTTTCTGATTCGCCGGATCGAGCACGATGTTGCGCAAAGCCTGCCCCATCTGCAGGCCCTGGGCATACATCTCATCGACCGCGCTGGCCATCGGAATGTCCGAGGCCAGCATGTGCTTGGTTTGCTGTTGATAGGACCACAACGCCCAGATCGCCATGCATGCCGCGGCAAGCAAGAGCAGCATCGGCAACCCGATGCTCATACGCAGCGCCTGCAAAAAACCCGATCTCATCGTCGTATCCCTGGCTCGCTAGCGGTTCAGAACTCTTCCCAATCGTCGTCATTGACGGTCGCACGCGCGGGGGCCGGCGGCCTCGCTGCCGCCGGTTTGGCCGTTGCGGGCGCGGGGGCAGGTTTGGCAGCCGGCTTCGGCGCAGACGCCGGCGTGGCCTTGACGGCGCTGGCCGCAGGCTTGGCGGCATCGGCCGCGGACTTGGCTGGCGCATTCGGCGCAGGCTGGGCCGGCGCCGCCTTCGCGGCAGCGGGCTTGGCCGGCGCGTCATCGCCCTTGGGCGCGATCGAAGGCTCGACCCGCCCGCGCTTGGCCGCCACCGGCGCACGCTTGACCACCGGCGCCGCCAGGGGTTTGCGCGGTGCCGGCTTGGCCACCGGGGCCACCGAGGCCGTCGACATGACCGCGCCACCCGCCGCCACCACGTCGTCGAGGCGCAATGCGCGGTCGAGCTGGAACATCGCCACCGAAGCGCTCAAGCGCTGGGCCTGATCCTTCAGGCTGGTCGCCGCCGCGGTGCTCTCTTCGACCAAGGCCGCGTTCTGCTGGGTCATCTGATCGAGCTGGGTCACGGCCGTGTTGACTTGCTGGATTCCGGCGCTTTGCTCGGCTGCGGCCGACTTGGTCGCATCGAGAATCGACGCCACATTCTTGGCCGATTCACGAATCAAGGACATCGCATGCACGGCGGCATTCACGAGTTCGGCGCCTTCGCGCGCCTTGCCGGCCGATTCGCCAATCAAGCCCTTGATGTCTTTGGCGGCATTGGCACTGCGTTGCGCGAGCGTGCGCACTTCGCTGGCCACGACCGCGAAACCGCGCCCTTGCTCGCCGGCGCGCGCTGCTTCGACCGCCGCGTTCAGCGCCAAGATATTGGTTTGGAAGGCGATCCCGTCGATCACGCTGATGATGTCGGTGATGCGGCGGCTGCTTTCGTTGATCTCGCTCATCACGCTTTCGACCTTGGCGATCGCGTCGGAGCCGAGTTCGGCCTGGCCGGCCGCATCGACCGCCAGTTGGTTCGCATGCACGGTCGCGTCGGCGTTCGAGCGCACGGTCGAGGCCATCTGCTCCATCGAGGCCGCGGTCTCTTCGAGGCTGCTGGCCTGTTGTTCGGTCCGTCCGCTCAGATCGATGTTGCCCTGCGCGATCTGCTGCGAATACGACAGCACGCCATCGGCCGAATGCCGCACTTCGGCGATCAGCTTGACCAACGACGCCTGCATGTCGCCCATCGAGGCCATCACGCTGCCGGGCGCCGCATGCTGCGCTTCGACCACATGGCTCAGATCGCCGGCCGAGACGCGGGTGGCGACATTGCGCAGCGCCACCGGTTCACCGCCGAGCGCACGGGTCAGGCCACGCGAAATGACGGCCCCGAGCGCGACCGCGATCAACACCGCGACCGCGCTGAGCACGATCATCAGCGTGCGCGCGGTTTCGTAGGCGCCTTGCGAATCCGCGACGTCTTCGTTGGCCACCGCCACCAGGTAATCGGCGTATTCGCCCGCCGCGACCTTGATCGCATCGAGCAGCGGCCGGCACTGCTTGTTGATCATCTCGATGGCTTCCTTGTTCTTGCCATCGACGCCCAGGCGCACGATCTCTTGCGCGACCGGCGCGTATTCGGATTCGACCTTTTCGAGCCGCGCCAACAGGGCGCGCTCCTTGTCGGTGACCGTCGGATCGGCGGCGGCCGCCGCCTTGAGCTTGGCGAGCATTTCCTGCACCCGCGCGTTCTCCGTGGTCGCCGTGTTCCGGGCCGCCTCGCGCTCCGCGGCATCGGGCACCAACACGATGTTGCGGGCTTCGATCGCGCGCCGGTTGATCGCGATGCGCATGTTCGACAGCACGGTGTTGCGCACCAGATCATTGCGCACGAAATCGCCGAAATGCCGGTTCGACATTCCGAGCTGATACACACCGACGGCCGATACGAGCAGCAGCAGCACGGTCAGAACGCCGAAGGCGCCCACCAATTGCTGCCGTACGGTCACTTTGCTGAGGTCAATCATGGTTGTTTCCTTGTTGCGATCGGTCGGCCGCCCGCATGCGATGACTGGCTGCGGTCGATCTCAAGTCACACTGTCGATCAACGCCATGTCGGCGCTGGTCATGAGCTTTTCGATGTCGACCAGGATCAGCATGCGATCGATTTCCTTGCCTTCCTTGTCGGTCGCCTTGACCGAGCCCAGACCGAGCACATAGCTCACATCGAGCGCGCCCGAGAATTCCGGCGCTTCGCGGATCTGCTCCGGCGCCAGGGTCAGCACATCGCTCACGCTGTCGACCACCATGCCGACCACGCGATGCGCGATGTTCATGATGATCACGACCGTGAACGAGTCGTACTTGACGTCGCCGACATTGAATTTGATGCGCATGTCCACGATCGGCACGATGGTGCCGCGCAGATTCATCACGCCCTTGATGAAGGCGGGCGCATTCGCGATGCGGGTCGGATTCTCGTAACCGCGAATCTCCTGCACCTTCAGGATGTCGATCCCGTATTCCTCGCCGCCCAGACGGAAGGTCAGGAATTCATTGACGGCCAATTGCGCCGCCGACACGTTTTCAAAGCTCTCCACAGCGCCCATGGTCATTGCTCCAGTTCCAGTCGATTGATTGATCGTTGATGGTCGCCGCTCAATGGCGCGCCTTCTTGGCCACGCCGCTCACGTCGAGGATGAGGGCCACGCGGCCGTCGCCGAGGATGGTGGCGCCGGACACGCCCTGCACCTTGCGGTAATTCGCTTCGAGGTTCTTGACCACGACCTGATGCTGGCCGACCAATTCGTCCACCAGCACCGCGGTGCGCGCGCCGTCGGCCTCGACCACGACCAGGATGCCGCCGTGCTCGTTGTGCTTGGGCGCTTCGAAGATCTCGGCCAGCGAAGCCACCGGCAGGTATTCCTCGCGCACCTTCACCACGCGGCCCGCGTTGGCGATGGTCTTGACCTGATCGGCCGTGAGTTGCAGCGATTCGACCACGCTCGCGATCGGGATGATGTAGATCTCGTCGGACACCGAGACGCTCATGCCGTCCATGATCGCCAGGGTCAGCGGCAGACGCACCGTGATGCGCGTGCCCTTGCCGAGTTGCGAATCGATTTCGACCGAGCCGTTGAGCGCGGCGATGTTCTTCTTGACCACATCCATGCCGACCCCGCGGCCGGACACGTCGGTGACCACTTCGGCGGTCGAGAAGCCGGGCGCGAAGATCAAGGCCCAGACCTCCTGATCGGACATGCCGTCATGCACCGGCATGCCTTTTTCGCGCGCCTTGTTGAGCAGCCGTTCGCGGCTCATGCCGGCGCCGTCGTCGCGCACCTCGATGACGATCGAGCCGCCTTGATGGAAGGCCGACAAGGTCACGGTGCCGGTCTCGGGCTTGCCCGCGGCGCGACGCTTTTCGGGCGCCTCGATGCCATGGTCGACCGAGTTGCGCACCAAGTGGGTCAGCGGATCGGTGATCTTTTCGATCAAACCCTTGTCGAGTTCGGTCGCCTCGCCGCTCGTCACCAGCTCGACCTTCTTGCCGAGCTTGGCGGCGAGGTCGCGGATCATGCGCGGGAAGCGATTGAAGACGAAGGCCATCGGGATCATGCGGATCGACATCACCGCGTCCTGCAGATGGCGGGTATTGCGTTCGAGGTCGCCGACGCCGGCCACCACGGTCTGATGTTCGACCGGATCGAGGTCGCGCACCTTTTGTGACAACATGGCCTGGGTGATCACGAGCTCGCCAACCAGATTGATGAGCTGATCGACCTTTTCGACCGAGACGCGCAGCGTTTGCGAATCGAGCGAGGCGGCATGATGGCTGCCGCCGGCCTTGGCGTCGCGCTTGGCTTCGGGCGCGGGCGCCACCGCCGGCGTGCTTGCCGTCACCGGCGCGGGCGTGGGCACCGGCGCTGCGTTCGCGGCCGGCGCGCCCGGGGCTCCCGGCGCATCGTCGAAGAAGCCGAAGCCGGTTTCGACCGGCTTGGCCGCCGGCGCGGGCGCCGGCGCCGGCGCCACGGCCCAGGGCGCGACCTTGAGTTGTTCGCGGCTCACATAGAAATTGCACAGGTCGAGTATCTCGGCGTCGGTCGAGGGCGTGCTGATCTTGAAGCGCACATAGCCTTCTCCGGGCGCCTTGCCCTCGTCGAACGGCACTTTTTCGATGGTGCCGAGGGCCTCGATTTCGTTGAACGGCTCGGTGATGTTGTCGGCCACCAGAATGTCGGACAACGGACCGACCACGAGTTCGATCTCGCGGTGGCCGGGCTTGAGCGCCGGGGCGGCGGCCGGGGTGGCGGCGGCCGGTGCGGCGGCGGCCGGTGCGCCCTTGCCGTCGGCCAGGTCGCGCAAGCGCTGCTTGAGATCGGTCGCATCGATGGCGTCGCCCTCGCCGCCGGCCTGATGGCGGGCGAGCTGGAGCTTGAGCACGTCGTTGGCTTCGAGCAAGGCATCGACCATTTGCGTGGTCAGATGCAGGTCGTGCTTGCGCACCTTGTCGAGCAAGGTTTCGAGCACATGGGTCAGTTCGGCCACATCGGTGAAACCGAAGGTCGCGCTGCCGCCCTTGATCGAGTGCGCGGCGCGGAAGATCGCGTTCAGATCTTCATCGTCGGGCGCTTCCAGATCGATGTTGAGCAGCAGGTTCTCGAAGTTGGCGAGGTTCTCGCCCGCCTCCTCGAAAAAGACCCCGTAGAACTGCGTGAGGTCGAATCCGCCGCCGGCGGCCGAGGATTGACTGGACACTTCGCTCATGATGTTCCTCTCGCGTTTGCCGCGTGATTAGCCGATGACTTTTCTGACGACCTCGGTCAGCCGGACCGGATCGAAGGGTTTGACCAGCCAGCCGGTCGCGCCGGCCGCCTTGCCCTGGGCCTTCATCGCATCCGACGACTCGGTGGTGAGGATCAGGATTGGTTTGGCCGCGTATTGCTGGCTTGCGCGCAGATTGCGCACCAAGGTGATGCCATCCATGCGCGGCATGTTCTGATCGGTCAGGATCAGGTCGAAGACCTTGGATTTGCTTTTTTCGAGGGCATCCTGACCATCGACCGCTTCGGTCACCTGGTAGCCCGCGCTCTTGAGAGTGAACGCCACCATCTGACGGATCGAGGCGGAGTCGTCCACGGCGAGAATTGAGTGCATGTGAAACCTCTTGCTGGCGGGTGGTTGCGTGTCAGAACAGTTCGATCGATCCCTCGCCGAATTGGCTCTGGCTCACCGGTCCGATGTGCCTGAGAATCTGGGTCGAGGTGAAATGGGTCGCCGAGAACGATTCGCTCGACTCGGAATCCGGATGCGCCAGCTTCTTGCGGCAATGCGCAATCAATTGGCTGGCCATATCCTGGAATTGCAGTGCCGTCACCGCCTCCTGGGCGGCGCGCTCGATCTCGGAAATGTCACGTTCGGCGGCCATGCGCTGGATCTCGCTGAAGCTGATCAAGAGCTGGCCGATCGCATCGGAAAGGATCTGATCGAGGCGACCAAGGTCTTCCGACACCGAGGACAACACCCGCATATCGGGCGGATCCCCAGGGTGGAAAGCATTGCTGACGCTTTGTGTGCTCATGCCTAATCGCCTTGCCGGCCGAGCCGATCGCGTCGCGACGACTCGGAATTGTTAGAATTTCACCGTGGTCCACCGTGGGCGAACCTTCGGGAATCCCGATACCGGAATTGTCCGGAGTGATCCCAAGGCGAAAAGGCAGGATTAGCGGGGGTTTCGCCACGCAATTTAGTTACCGACCGCCCTTGCCATAGGCAAAAACTCACAGGAGTCGTATCGGATGGTCCAAGCGGCTGCGGTATCCCCGAGCACGGCGCGCGTGCATCCGCTGCGCATCCTCGTGGTCGAGGATTCCGAGATCGACTACGAATTTCTGCTGATCATGCTGCGCCGGCACGGCCTGAATGTGCATACGCGCCGGGTCGAAACCCGCGAGGCCATGGTTGCCGCCCTGTCGGAAGACGACTGGGATCTGGTCATTTCGGACCACAACCTGCCCCAGTTTTCCTCGATCGGCGCGCTCGAAACCCTACGTGAATCAGGGTTGGACCTGCCCTTCATCATCGTTTCGGGCGAAATCGGCGAAGACGCCGCGGTCGCCGCGATGCGCGCCGGGGTGGACGATTACCTGCTCAAAGACCGGCTGGCCCGCCTCGGTCCCGCGATCGATGCCGCGCTCGAACGCGCCGCCATGCGCCATGAACGGCGCGACAGCGAAGCGAGCCTGCGCTCGTCGGAGGCCCGGCTGTCGGCGCTGACCGCCCACCTGGAGAACATCAAGGAGAAGGAGCGCGCCTCGATCGCGCGCGATCTCCATGACGACATCGGCGGCGCATTGGCCGCCATCGGCTTCGAACTGACCGCTTTGTCCAAGCGCGTCGGGACCGATGACACCAATGCGCGTTCAATCAACCAGATGCGCGAACAGCTCGAACGCGCGCTGGGGGCGATGCAGCGCATGATGATGAGCCTGCGCCCGAGCATCCTCGACGCCGGTCTGGTCGCCGCGCTCGAATGGCTGACCCGCGATTTCGGGCGCCGTACCGGCATCAAGACGACTTTTTCGACCAATCGCGAAGAAATCGATGCCTCGTCGGAGATTTCGACCGCAGCCTTCCGGATTTGTCAGGAATCGCTCACTAACGTGTTGCGCCACGCCGACGCGAGCACGGTGCGCATCGAGCTGTTCGCCGACGCGAAGAACCTGACGATCGAAATCCGCGACAATGGCCGCGGCGTCAGTCATGCCGATTTCACGAAGATCGGCGTATTCGGCATCGTCGGCATGCGCGAACGCGCACGCAGCCTGGGCGGCTGGCTCGAAATCGATACCAGCGCCGACGGCACTTCGGTGATGTTGTCCCTACCCACTCGCAATATCCGTCTCTGAGAACAACATGACGCCCATGCAATACCGTCTGATGATCGTCGATGACCACGCGCTGATCCGCATGGGATTGGCCACGGTGTTCAACGACACGAGCGATATGCGCGTGATCGCCGACGGCGACAGTTTTTCCGACATCGTCCGGGTCATGGACAACGACGGCTGCGATCTGCTGCTGCTCGACATCGACCTGCCGGGCCGCAATGGGATCGATATCCTCAAACTGGTCAAAAAAGACTATCCGCGCCTGCCGGTGCTCATGCTGTCGATGTATCCCGAAGACCAGTACGCGGTGCGCGCGCTCAAGGCCGGCGCGGGCGGCTATCTGAACAAATCGAGCCCGCCGGCCACCATGATCTCGGCCGCGCGGACGGTGCTGGCCGGCAAGAAATACATCACGCCCGAGATCGCGCAGGCGCTGGCCGAAAGCCTCACGCATGACGACGATTCGAGCATGCCGCACGAAAAACTGTCCGATCGCGAATTCCAGACGCTGCGTCTGATCGCCTCGGGCAAGCGTTTGTCGGAAGTGGCCGAAGCGCTGGCGCTGAGCCCCAAGACCGTCTCGGTCTACCGCGCGCGCATCCTCGAAAAAATGAACCTGACCTCGAACGCCGAGATCACGCATTACGCGCTCAAACACGGCCTGGTGAAATAAGGCCGCGCGCATGTTCAATCCGTCGCGCGACGAAGTACGCGCCTTCTTCGTCGATGCCTGGCGCAAACAAGCCACGGATGAAGCGCTGACCCCGCTCGAAACGATCGCCGTGAACTGGATGCGCGAGCATCCGGAATACACCTCGGACCTCGCCGCCCAGGCCCGGCGCGACTACGGCGTGGCGCAAGGCGAGACCAATCCCTTCCTGCATCTGTCGATGCATCTTTCGATCGAAGAACAAGTGTCGATCGATCAGCCGCCGGGCATCCGCGACGCTTGCCTGCGCCTCGCCCAGCGCCTCGATTCGATGCATGCCGCCCATCACGCGATCATGGAATGTCTGGGCGAAATGCTCTGGACCGCGCAACGCAACGGCACGCCGCCCGATGGGGTGCGCTATGTCGACTGCGTGAGCAAACGCGCGCGCTGATCAGCGCTTGACCACCAGCTTGCCCGGCAGGCCCGACAAATAGGCCGCCACGTCCTGCACCTCATTGGCGGACAACTGGCCGGCAAACCCTTGCATGATCGGATTGACCCGGCCATTGGCCGCCGTGTTGCCGCGCTGGTAAGCCGTCAGGGCATGCACCAGATAGTCGTAATGCTGGCCCGCGAGGCGCGGATAGGCGGCGTCGGTCGGCGTGTTGAAATCTTCGCCATGGCAAGACGCGCAGCCCAGTTTCTGGGTCAGCGCCTTGCCTTGCTCGGCATTGCCTCCGGCCCAGGCCGAGGGCGCGGCCAGCGCCACAGCGGCGGCGATGGCCCATGCAAACCGATGCCGCAGGCTTGCCGCGCGGAACAACGGTCCGGTCCGACCCAGTGGGCTCATACGATCTCCGCTTTCAATGCTGGGCGGCGTAATACGCCGTGATGTCGCGTATGTCCTGCTCGCTCAGGCCGGCAGCGACCGCGCGCATGGTGGGGTGGGTGCGATCGCCTTTGGCATAGGCTTGCAGCGCCGACATCAGATAGCCCTGGTTTTGCCCGCCGATGGCCGGCACGCTATAGACCTCGGGAAACGAGGCCTTGTAGCCCGGGATGGCATGGCAGCCGATGCACATGGAAATCTTGCCGCGCCCCGCCTCCGGGTTTCCCGCCGAAGCATTGGCGGCCACCGCGCTGCCGACCGCCGGCGCTGTTTGGGCCGACAAAGAAGCCGGCACCAAGACCGTCCAGACCGCCAACATAAAGACACGCCACTGATTCATCATCGCTTGATGTCAATCAATTGAACCGATCGGCCGCCATGCTAGCGGGCTGGCGCGATTGTAGGCATGAGCCGGCCGGAGTTCCAAGCGCGGGGATATACGCATCGCAGCATGACGGCTCGGGTTAGAGTCCGGTCTGATCCGATTCAGGCTCCGCCTCCGACCACCCGCAATGACCGACACCCCCTCGCCCCGCTTCGAAGGTTCCGCGCAATACATCGCCACGCCCGATCTGCGTCTGGCCGTCAACGCCGCCATCGCACTGCAACGGCCGCTGCTCATCAAGGGCGAGCCCGGCACCGGCAAGACCATGCTCGCCGAAGAAGTGGCCGCCGCGCTCGATGTCCCTTTGCTTCAATGGCATATCAAGTCCACCACCAAGGCCCAGCAAGGCCTGTACGAGTACGACGCGGTCTCGCGGCTGCGCGACTCGCAACTCGGCGACGAGCGGGTGCGCGACATCCGCAATTACATCGTGCAAGGCGTGCTCTGGCAGGCGTTCGCGGCCGAGCGGCCGGTGGTGCTGCTGATCGACGAGATCGACAAGGCCGACATCGAATTCCCCAACGACCTGCTGCGCGAACTCGACCGCATGGAGTTCTATGTGTACGAAACGCGCGAACTGGTCCGCGCCAGGCACCGGCCCATCGTCTTCATCACCTCGAACAACGAGAAGGAACTGCCCGACGCCTTCTTGCGCCGCTGCTTCTTCCATTACATCCGCTTCCCCGACCGCGACACGATGGCCAAGATCGTCGAAGTCCATCATCCGGGCATCAAAAAGCATCTGCTCGACGAAGCGCTGACGATGTTCTTCACCCTGCGCGAAATGAGCGGCCTGAAGAAAAAGCCGTCGACCTCCGAACTCATCGATTGGCTCAAGCTGCTGATGGCCGAGGACATTCCGCCCGAAGCCTTGCGCGGCGCCGACCTCAAGAACGGCTTGCCGCCGCTGGTGGGCGCCTTGCTCAAGAACGAGCAGGATCTGCATCTTGTCGAACGCTTGTCGGCCATGGCGCGCGCCGGCCGCTGATCGGCGCACACCCTCGTTGCGCTTCGTCCACGATCCGCACCCAGCCTTCGCGTCCGACCGTGCTCATCGACTTCTTCTTCCATCTGCGCCAGGCCAAGCTGCCGGTCTCGATCAAGGAATTCCTGACCTTGCTCGACGCGCTCGGGCGCGGCCTGATCGGCCCCGGGCGCAATGCCGAAGCGCCGTT
>JADHEF010000480.1_pt1 | contig 40413 bp, 31 predicted proteins | sample 8952391 | NCBI WGS metagenome assembly JADHEF01 (sample SAMN16124439, study PRJNA663245) | bioreactor sludge metagenome | isolation source: sludge (nitrite) | place: India:Bengaluru | collected 2019-02-28 | reverse complement strand
CGACCCGGGAAATCTAGTTGTCGCTACCCGGGAAATCTAATTGTCGCGGAACAACGGGTGGAGACATCAGGGACCTCCTTGCGTGTCAGGTCCCGGACGCCCTCGCGCCCGGGACGGTGTTTCGTCCGGGGCACGGCGTCGAGGTGGCGGGCCGTTCAGTGCTTGAGGTAGACCACCGGTTTCAAGGGCTCGGCCCAGCAGTGGCGGCAGTCGCCACAGGACGGCGGGCTCCTGAGGTACTTCGGGCAGGTGGCTCGTGCGGGGTCCGTCGTGACGGAGCTCCCCGAGTGCAGACCGGGGATCGCGGGCGGGTCGCCGTCGATGAAGAGCGCGCTCGGGCGGACGGTGACGTTCGGTAGGAAGGCGAGTCGGCGGAGGGAGGAGAGGAGCGGATCGTCGTCGGGGCGGACCTGGCCGTTGATGGCCCAGCTTCTCGTCGGCGCCCAGAACGAGACCTCGGGAAGCGCGACGGCAATCTCGTACCAGGCGTCGACGTAGGGTGGGCTGAAGAAGTCGCCGGAATCATGGAGGCGGAAGTGGCGTTCGTCTCGACGGGAGATGAGCTCCGTGACGACCGGGGCGAAGCGTCCGGAGGCGAGGGCGTGAACAGTCCAGGCGAGCCGCCTGTCTTGGGCGATCCTCACGGTTCGCCACCTGTAGCGCTTCCGTTCATCGGCGTAGCAGGCGCTACAAACCGACGCCGGCGTGAGAACGACCCCGGGGCAGGTGCGCTTGGCCGGAAGGCTGAATGAGCTCCCCGGCATCGCGTCCGTACGCGTGAGCAGGCACATTGGGACCTCCTCGATGGTTTCCCGGGCGCCTCGGCGCCCTCGGGCGGCCGACGTCTCGACCGAAGGTCCCAAGCAAAGGAGCGGACCTATTCGGGTGCAGAGACGCCAGCCGCCAGAGAGCTCAGAGGGCCGGGAAGCACCCGCCGGCCGAGGAGGTCCCGGGAACCGGGAGACCGGCGGGTGCCGAAGCGAGTTGGGAAGGAGCTGCGGCCGTGCCGACGCCAGAAAGAGACCACACCGGAAGCGAAAACGTGAGAGCCGATCCCGGGGACGTGCGTCAGCCGCACGGCCGGCGGGCGTCGACCTCGAGGAGGCGTGCGGCGTCGCGCTGTGCAGAACACGCACAGGGCTCCCCTCAACCGGACGGTGGAGACGGGCGTTTTCGACCGTCACGGCGAGGCGAAACGCTGGGAAGCCGAGGAGGCGCCGCTCCCTCACCCGGGAGCGCTTCGTGAGCATTTCCTGGTCAGTGCCTTGCGACTCCTACGAGTAAACGAGAAATCATCTTGACCGACCCGGTGGACCTCCCGCTGCACTGCCCGCGCTTCTGCCGGCCACCTATGAGTGGGGCGCCCCCGGTTTTCTTGGACACTGAAGAGGAGAAGATAGGGTGATCCAAGAGAGGCGCCTGATGACGAACGAACGAACGGAGAGGAACGGGGGGTCTGGGGCCACGGAGGGAGCCCGTAGGGCGACCGGAGCGGCCCCAGGCGCGGCGCCGGTCGGGCCGCTGGGCCCCGGGCAGCGCTGGAGCCTGACGCGCAAGCGCGAGGTGGCGCTGCGACTGCTTCGGGGCGAGCCCGTAGAGGCTCTCTCTCGCGAGCTGGGTGTGGGGATCCACCGGCTGGAGAAGTGGCGGGAGAAGGCCCTCCTGGGCATCGACAACGGCTTGCGGGAACGAACCGGCGATCCAGTCAACGAGGAGTTGAATGCCGCGGTCAAGCGGGTCGGGGAACTCTCGATGGAAGTCGAGCTTCTGAGAGAGAGAGGTGCCGCAGGAACGACCCTTTGGCCTTCCGGAGATCGAAACGATGAGCGCGGCGATCTCCCCGGCCACCGGCCGGCCGTACGGAGTCGAAAGGGTGTGCCAGGTCTTCGAGTACCCCCGCTCGAGCTGCTACAACCGCCAGGCGGTCGAGCGCATCCCCGAGGCGGAACGGCCAGTGCTGCTCAAGCGCGGACCGAAGACCCCGCTGTCGGACGAGGAGCTTCTCGTCGAGATCCGGGACGACCTCGAGGCGTCGCCTTTTCAGGGGGAGGGCCATCGGAAGGTCAGGGCCCGGCTGAAGGTCCTCAAGGGCATCCGCGTCTCGAACAAGCGCGTCCTGCGCCTGATGCGAGAGAACCGGCTGCTCTCGCCGTACCGCGGACGGATCGGACAGCCGCTCGAGCATGACGGCACGATCGTGACCGACGCCCCGAACGTGATGTGGGGAACCGACGGAACCCGGATCCTCACACTCGATGAAGGCTGGGTCTGGCTCTTCGCGGCCGTGGAGCACTGGAACGCCGAGTGCGTCGGCTGGCATGTCATCAAGGACGGGTCCCGCTACCAGGCCCTCCAACCCATCGCGATGGGCCTGCAGGAGCTCTTCGGTTCCCTGGGACCCGATGTCGCACGCGGGCTGGCCCTGCGGATGGATCACGGAACGCAGTACCTCTCCGATCACTTCCTGAACCAGATTCGGTACTGGGGCATCACGCCCAGTTTCGCCTTCGTCGAGCAGCCCCAGACCAATGGCGTCGCCGAACGCTTCAACCGCACCCTGAAGGAACAGGCCATCTACGGCCGCGTCTTCCGCAACGCCGACGAGGTCCGCCTCGCCGTCGCCGACTTCGTTACCCGCTACAACAGCCACTGGCGTCTCGAGAAGCTCGGCTACCTAACGCCCGCCGAAGCTCGCGCCGCCCTCATTCAGCCGCTCGCTGCGTGACACAATCGTGTGTCCAGGGGGCCGGGCGCGTAACACGGCCACCTATGAGCCTTCCCTTCTGCACGCGTCTGCTCTCAGCAGGATTCAAAGCCGACGTTTCACCTATTCGTCTCTGCCACAACCGGCTGGATCCCGCACGAAAAGGATCCTGTACGCGCCCTCAACCGGGAAGAACACCGTGGTAAACGACACTCCCTCTCGGGGTTTCCAGATAGCGATTCCGTTCTCGAAGCTGTCGTTCTCCTTGAACGTACTCGTGAGAGCGGTCGCGACCCGCCCGTCTTCAAACTTGTCCACATCAACGTGGATAGCCATGTTGAAGCCGGGACCAAACAGAATCTCCACAGAACGAGTGGGAAGACCGAGAACGTCCACGCCAGGGTTCTTCGGCCCGTACACCCGCAGTCCCTGTTCGGTCCTCAGGTACTGCAGGTCGGCACGGTTAGTTCTCAGCGGCGCGAGAGCGGGCACAAGGTCATCGAGCTCGAGTGGATTTTCGCTCCATGCATCCGTCAGCGCTTCTTTTGGCGCCCCGACCCGCTCTGCTGATCTGAAGCTTCTCGTTTCCTTGTCCCAGTAGCGCGCCACACTGCAATCCTCTGTCTCCAGATACACACTACGAATGCCGGGTACGGCCGGCTGGTGCCCATCTTCCGTCCGGAGCGCACTGGCTTCCTCCAAGAAGAGAAAGGTCTGCTGGGCCAGTGCCTTGTGAAACCTCTTGCGGGTGTCGTTCCATACCAACGCAATCTCGGTTCCGCCATTGAAGAAGGCGAAGACGCCCACGCTGGCGTCCGAGGTTCGGAGAAGGGTCCAGATATCGTCGGGCGTTCCGTTACCGTCTATGTCAGCGTGTATATGGTAGGGACTCGGATGCTCAGTGCGAAACCTCCTCCATGAGTTTTCATCCTGTCCATTGCGCATTATGGGATCCGACAGATCGCTCTCTGTAGGGTATCGCCAGCCGCTGGTCAACAGAGAGCGCACCGCGGGCGTATCTGGTCGTCCCGCATCGAGCGTTTTCGATGGGAACGTGGGTGCCGGCGGAGTGGACGCGAGTGGTTGCGGCTGCGCCGCATCGTCAGCCCGCCTTGCCGACGTGTGAGACAGAAGAAGATAGGACACACCGCCGAGTGCAGCAACGCAGAGCAACCCGACTGCTACAAGTCTTGTTGCGCCGCCTGACGCCTCCGTTGAGCCTTGCAACGGCAGCGGCTGCAGCGCACCGTCCCGGTCTCCGAAAGGCACTGACAGTGGGCCTTCGCTCTGTGCCGGTACCTGCGGCGGCGCGGTCCGACCCGCAGGAGCATCAGAGACGCCTTTGGCCTGCAGCAGCGAACCGCAAAAACGACACTTAATGGCGGCGTCCTGAATATCCTCGGCGCAAAACGGACATTTCTTCATGGCTCAGAGGTCCTTCCGCCCTACATGGCACTTCGCCGCCGAGAACTAGTCGGCTACGCGATAAAGATCGAGATGAAAAGCGAGCAGATCCACAGGGCGAAGTACGTTTTCGGCTGTCGCAACGTCTCGGCCCGCTGATACATGTAAACGGGCACCAGCCAGATCCAGCCCTTGAACCGCGATGTACTGTGACCCGCGCGAGTCAGGACGCGCTCATCAATCAGGCACAAGATAATGTTGAGAATAATCGTAAGAAACCACAGATTGGATGCCGGCGTTTCAAAGACTGGCGCGAGCACGACTTGCCCGACAGACCCTATGATCGGCGCAAACGCCAGAATCCACATGGGCGTGTTATTGATTGCGTCGCCGACAAGGGGTGGCGGTACAGAAAAGAGGCCCGCCAACCGTGTCTGTATCGCCGGCTTCCAGTCCTGTAATCCAAAGGTCCAGACAAGAGTCTCTCGTCCTACCTGTCCACTCTGTATTAGGGAGGCCACTTCCGGGTCTTGCAGCGGCCCTTCACGAGATCCATTTCTCGAGATAAACCATCCTCCTTGGCCCGCAACCGGAGAGGGCTGCGATGGAAAGGAGGGGACTGGGAGAAGAGCCGGAGTGGCGTTTCCCCCAGCACTGCCAGCGGCAGCCGTCTCCGATGCCGACGCGGCTGAGCGGGTCCCGGATTTCACCTCGGAAGCGGCGATGGCCGACTCAGCGGGGAGGCTCGATCCACAAAATCGGCATTTGATGGCCGCGTCCTGAATTTCCTCCGCACAGAAGGGGCACTTCTTCACGTTCTTCGAACCTCCTGACGGCTTCAACCGAAACCGTCTCCTGGCGTCCTAGACGTACGTTCTCTCGATTCGACGCGACCGCCGACGTGTCCGCCTAGAACCCTGTTACCTCGGCGATCTTGTACCGTGCTACGCCCTCCTCCGCCACCATCGCCTTGAACTTCCATGACCCATGAGGATCAAGACCGCTTACGTTGTCTAGCGTGCTTCCAATCTGGGCCCCGGATGCGTCGTAAAGACTGATGGTCACGCCGACATAGTTGTATCGTTTTGCAGTGTTGTTCCGAATGGTTCCGACGATGTAGCCCATGTACTCATCTCGTTCCGTGCGATGCTCCACAACCTCAAGGTCCGGCTGTCCGGCCACGCCGCCCGTCGTACCACCGGACGCGTTCGACGTCGGGTTCCTTTCGGCCATCGAACCGATGACTAGCAGTGCTACGAAACCGAGGATAACGCCTAGAACGATCAATGCCTTCTTGTTTGAACTAGCTGAAGGAGGAGTCGCGACCACTTCGGTCCGGAACTCGACAGGGGCGACGATAGGCGGAGGATAAGTGGAAGGTGCTGCAACCGCATTCAGATCCGATCCACAGAACCTGCATTTGATAGCGGCGTCTTGAATATCCTCAGCACAGAGGGGGCACTTCTTCATTAGCGTGGCGCCTCTACAGTCGCAGCGACTTGGCTTTGAATGCAGTCACTACGCATTCGGGGGTATCGCGGTACGGCAGAAGCGGCACATCACCGCCTCGGCACGAATCTCCTCGGCGCAGAACGGGCACCTCTTCGTACCTGCTGGCGACGGCTCCGCCTGACTGCTCTCCGAGACACTCTGCGGGACTACTGCGCCCGTTGTCCTCATCTGCTGAGGCGCAGGCGGGACGAATGCGGGAGATGGGTATGGCGCCATAGGCTGGACCGCCGTAGCCTGGCTCTTCTTGGGCCGTATGAATAGGTAGATGAGGAAGATCGGGAAACACACCAGAAAGGTCCCCACTGCCCAGACAACGGCGTCTCCCGTTGTCTTGCCGCGCTCCTTGGCGTCCTTGTAGACCCATGCAGCGATCAGAGCGGCAACGACGAGACCGATTAAAAGAGGCAGACTTTCCATTTCTTCACTCCTCCTGTTAGTTGCATGGTGATGGCCGGCTAGCCCGGAACCGGACCAAAGTAAAATGGGTCAGAGTCGCTCCGTGACGAGACGCTCTGAGCCTTCGAGAGGAACCCGCAGCTTCTTGCTCTATCGTTCCGTTAAGGCGTCGCATCAATCTGCCACGCCAGGACACGCCTCCGAATCGCGGTCTCGAGACATCACGGGAGTCCTGAATGAGCGTGCGTGGGATCAGCGCTGTTCTTTGCCTCGGGAGGACGCAGGGGGCTCACTCACGCGCTTACTGGCTCTTAGCCTTCGTCCACACGAAGTCGTAGGTCTTCAGGTTTCCGGGGACTCGCAGGAGTTCCAGCTTTCCCAGCAGATCGACAGGAGGATAGATCGCCTCATTCGCGAGGTCCTCCTTCGCCAACATCGTGCGCGCGGCCTCGTTAGGAGATGCATAGTGGAGGTAGTTAGAAAGCCTTGCGCCGATCTCTGCTTCGAGGATGAAGTCAATGAAAGCGTATGCGCCATCCCGGTTGGGAGCACCCGATGTGATCGACATGTTGTCGATCCATTGAATCGAACCCTCTTTCGGCACCAGATAGCCGATGTCAGCCGTCTTCAGCGAAAGGATTCGCTTGACGGCGTCGCCGCTGTACGCCATCGCCACATCTGCCTCTCCCGCCACGACCTTGTCAACGGCATCCGGACTTCCAAACAGACCAATGCATTTCTTGCTTTTTTTCGCCCTCGCGACTATCGCCCCGGCTGCTTCGACCTCGCCGTCGCTTTCTGAATTCGCCGACTTCCCCGAATAGATGAGAGCCGCGCCGAGCGTATCCCGGATCGAATCCAGCAGTGCAAACCTCGGACCATTCGCCTCCGGGGCGAAGATCGTCGCATATGACGGCTGAAAGTCGGGCCGGATCTTTCTGTAGACGAGCCCGTTCGTGCCCCACTGATAGGGCATGCTTAGCTTGTTCCCAGGGTCGTAAGGCTGTTGGCGGAATCGAGCGTCAACATTCTTCCCGTGCGGTAAACGGGAATGATCAAGCGGCTGGATCAGATTCGCCTCGGCGAGCAGCGGGATGATGTAGTCCGGTGCGACCACCACGTCATACTGCTTGGCGCCGCCGGCGGTTTGCAGCTGCGCCTTCATTGTCTCGGCATCCTCGTAGGTGAGGACCTCGACCGCGGCACCAGTTCGCTCCTTGAAGGTCTCGAGGAGGCTCTCATCCATGTACTCGGAGTACATGTAGACCTTAACTGTAGTGCCCTTAAGTGACACAACCGGCGGCAGCACGCTACTCGCGTCCGCCTCTGCTTTCGTGACCGTTGGCTGGGAAGTACTAGTCGGCTTGTTGCAGCCGCCGCTCATCAGAAGTCCGGCTACGCCCAGCCCCCACGCAATGCGCCTCCGAGTAACGCCTGTCGTCCGATAGGTCATCTGACTGCTCCTTTGTCCTTATCGTCTTTCGGAAGAAGCCGTTCCACGGCCACCACCAACCCGGCCGTGACTGCAAAGAACACCGTCGAGAGCGCGTGCAACTGAGGGCTAATCCCCCTCTTGATCTCGGTGAGAATGTGTGTGGGCACCGTACGTGTCGTACCACGCACAAAGTAGCTGATTATCGCGTCGTCCAGGGAGAGCAGGAACGCCACGATGGCCCCAGACACCACTGCCGGAATCATCAACGGCAAAGTGATTCGTCGAAATGCGTACCCGGGGGACGCATACAGGTCTTGGGCGGCTTCTTGAAGCCATCCAGCCAGGGATATGAGGCGCGCCCGAACGACAAGTGCGACAAAAGAAATCTGGAACGTTGCGTGTCCGATGATGAGGGTTGTCAGGCCCAGTTCGAATCGGTCGGACAATGCCGCGATCATTCTGAATGCGAGTAGCAGTCCGACTGCGAACAGAATGTCCGGGATCATCACGGGAATCTCGAGAGCGAGCTCTGCTCCATCCTTGACACGCCGAGGCCAGGGATGCCTCTCGAGTCCAATAGCGAGTGCAGTTCCGAGAAACGTTGAGATCGCGGTGGACGCCGCGGCTACGATGAGCGTATTTCCCATCGCCTGCCGGAGGTGTTGATCCTGCAGCACCTCCCTGTACCAGCCGAGCGTAATTCCGCTCCATTGCAGACCGTGAGGAGCCGCGTTGAACGACGCTGCAACCATCCACGCCAGCGGTGCGTAGAGCAGAGCGAGCGCAAGGCCGATGGCGGCTGGAAGCCAGCGAACCCAGTTGCTCAACGCTCTATCTCCGTGTGGCGCATATGTCGATGCAACGTCATCGCAAAGACCGTTGCAATCACCAGCAACAGACTCATCGTAGCGCCGAAGGGCCAGTTCAGGCTCGGCCCAAACTGCTGTGCGATCACGTTTCCAATGAGAACGTACTTCCCTGCGCCTAGCAGATCGGAGATTACATAAGTGCCAAACGTAGGCACGAAGGTGAAGAGAAACGCGACGCTGAGGCCCGGCGCGATTTGCGGCATCACCGCGTACCGAGCCACTCCCCACGCACTAGCCTTGAGGTCGCGTGCAGCATCTACCAGGCTATAGTCCAGACGCTCGATAGACACGTAGAGCGGCAGCATTGCGAATGGCAGAGCAGTCGACACCAACGCTAGGTAGACGCCCAGGGCGCCGGGATAGAGCGCCTCATCGGGCGAAATCATGCCGATTCCTGAAAGCGCGCGCACGAACGGAGAGTCCTTGTGGAGCATCAGTATCCAGGCGTAGCTCCGGATGACTGTGTTCGTGCACATCGGTAACGAGAAGGCGAGCAGCCATGCGTAACGGCTACGTAGCGGCCGGCGCGCCACGAAGAACGCCAGCGGCAATGCGAGGGCCAGGGAGAGTGCCGTCGTTGCAAGGGCCACCCATACGGAGCGCAAGAGGATCACGAGATAGGTTCGATCCCATCCGAACGGACCCCAGCCCACCGCCTGCTTGACGTTCTCGAGGGTGAACTTCCACTCTACGATGTGAACCGGCGATGCCTCCAGGAAGGCGAGGCACGTCAATCCCACCATTGGGAGGAACACCAGCACCAGGAGCCAGAGCAGAGCGGGCAGGCCCAGCAGCGTCCCCTGCCGACGCATTTCCGCGGCGGTTCCGAGCGATCCCTGCCAGGCCAACAAGCGGGGGCTCACGGCACAGAACCTCTGGCGGTCTCATCGCATAGCGGTTGCAGATGCTCTGGCGGTAGGTAGGCCCAGGTTTCGCTCCCGGCGGGAAACGGCGTCGATGCAGAGAGCCGGACCCGTAGTGGTCCGGGCTCCACCCACAACTGAAAGTGGTCTCCCCCGTACACGACCTCTCGGATCGTGACGCGAATGGCGTTGCAGGTAGGCATCGCTTCTTGAAGCACGATTCGTTCTGGGCGTATGGAAAGCAGTACCGAACCACTCTGAACCGGCGAGTGGGTGTGCATCGTGCCGAGCCGCGTGTGTACGCTGCTCTTTTCGCAAACGCCGGTCAGCAGGTTCGTGATACCGAGAAACTCGGCTGTGAAACGCGTTCTCGGTTTGTCGTATACATCTTGGGGTGTGCCAACCTGTTCAACCCGGCCCCGATTCAGGACGAAGATGCGGTCCGACACCGCGACGGCCTCTGCTTGGTCATGTGTAACCAGCAGAAATGTCGTGCCGAGGCGCCGCTGCAGGCGGCGGAGTTCGAGCTGCACATCTCGGCGCAAACGGGCATCCAGGGCAGAGAGCGGCTCGTCGAGCAGGAGAAGCTCAGGCTCGTTAACTATGGCTCGAGCCACCGCCACGCGCTGCCTTTCCCCTCCGGATAGCTGCCCAGGCAGTCGCCGGGCGTGGGGCTCGATAGCCAGCATCTCGAGTGTCCCTCGCACCTTTCGGGCGGTTTCCGCGACCGGAACGCCACGCGCGCGAAGGCCGAACGCGACGTTCTCGAAGACGGTGAGGTGCGGGAACAGCGCGTAGCTTTGAAACACGGTGTTGACGGGCCGCTGCCGCGCCGGCACTCCATCCATTGACTGCCCGCAGATACGCAAGGCGCCGGCATCTGGTAGATCTAAGCCCGCCGCTATGCGTAGGAGCGTTGTCTTGCCACAGCCAGACGGCCCGAGAAAGGTCGCGAACTCACCGCGCTCGAGTTTGACCTCGAGATCGTCGAGGACGACGGTCGGTCCGAACCTCTTGTGGATGCCTACCGCCTCGAGCGTCCACTCGGACGTTTGCGTCACTCCGGCAGTGCCAACGGCTGTCCCGGGAAGATCAGGCTGGGATGGGCGAAGCGCGACTTGTTGAGTTCCCAGAGGACCGTCCACTTGCCGGCATCGCCCAGTTTGGCTCGGGCTATGCCGCTCAGTGTGTCGCCCGGCTGGATCACGTACGAACTGTCTCCGGCTTCCGCAGTGCTTGTCTCGGCCTGGTTGGGGTCCGTAAGGTACTTTCTTACTACGTCGTCGTAATTGTCCGGACTCCGGAACGCTCGAATGCCATCATTGACAGCTGCCAAGAGGTCCTTCTCGTCGGCTCGGACAGCGACATTGTACGTTGAAGCAGTGAGGTTGAACTGCGCGATCCGCAGCGAACCCCGACGATCCGGGTTCTCCTCGTAGTAGCCCTCGATCTCTGCTGGTACGTACGGATAGTCGTAGATGAAACCGGCGTAGACCCCCTTCAGGAGGTCATCCCAGTAATCCTGCTCGCGCCTGACGATGCCGGCATGACCCTTGACCAGGCGCCCGACTTCGGCAGCCGCGGCGTCGTCGTTGAAAATCCCGACTTTCTTTCCCCAGAGGTCGGCGACGGTCTTGATTTGAGACTTGCTCGGAACGACGAGACAAAGGCCGTATTCCAGGTAGGGATCTGACCATGCGACACCTGGCAAGGTGGTCTCCGAGTATCCTGAAATGACCAGATCTACTGACTTCGCATCGGTCAGCATTCCAGGGAGACGTTCGTAGGCATTGGGCGCCTCCGCAGGCACGATGGTGACCTTCTTGACGCCAACCGCGTCCGCGACCGCCTGAGCGAGCCGATAGTCGAAACCGTCGGGCGTCTGGTTTGCGTTCGGATAGAGCATCGGTGGCGTGCCATTCCAGCCGGGGCTGCCCACCTCCATGCCGACGTCCATACCGACCAAGAGCTCACCCCGGGTACGAATCCGCTGAATGCTGGGACCGACTGCGGCCTCTGGTGCGGGTGCAGGCGGTGTTTCGGGGGCCGGCTTCTTCGTCATTACTTGCCAAGCGAGGACACCAGCGCCCAGAAGGACCAGAATGGTTATGGCAGCCTTCGTCAGAGCGTTCATGCGATCTCTCCTTCCACCGCCGACTTATAGCGAGTTCCCGAATCTGAACTCTTTAGGATCAACAGACTGCGCAACGTGCACAGGTCGAGAAGGTTGTTCGCCATGTCTCAGGAAAGAGACACCCGTTCGGGTAGGGTTCGAGCCCAGCGATAGGGTGTCGGAGCCTGAATGTGCGTTCCGGAGCGACTTGGCGCGGAAACGGGAGCGGGAGCGGGCGCCAGGTAGTGCCCGTAGATGATGTATCCCCACAACAGAGCGGCGAGAGCGGCCATTCCTAACCAGAAGATGCGGCCGGCCGTGAGTGCGCTGGGCTCTCGGCTCGCGGAGGGTCGAGCGGCGTTCCAGACAGCCGGGCTCGCGGTAGGCGTGGGCTTGACTCCGCTCGGGCCGCCACTTTCCCTGCCGGGAGCGGGCTTCGGCCAGTTCGGGGGCACCTCCGGGGCGCTCTTGACGGGCTGGGCGACGGTCGCACCTGCCGGGTCGAAGGGCGCCCGGCCGCCACCGAGCGAAGGAAGGGGCTGAGCAACTTCGGGCTTCTCTTGCGGAGCCGGCTCCGCTACGCCGACTGCGGACATCGGTGGCGGAACGCGGATCGGAACGCGCGACGCACCGGAGTCGGCGTTATCCCCTGAGGCCATTGCAGACGAGAGGATAGGGGCAGCCACCGGAGGTTGCTCTGCGACTTTTGAGGGCGTCGGCTGGGCGGGTGGGCTTGGCGGCGGACGCCTGGGTGGCGGGGCGTCCACTCGCGCAGCCTGGACAACCCTGGGCGGCGCGGCGGCGATTTCCGTGGGAAAGGAAGAACCCCCACGGCCCCCAGGGTTGGCGACCGGAGACGCCATCCGAGGATATGGCGTGATCCCTTGCCAGACCGCCTGCCCCTCGAGGTCCAAGGTGGGGATCAGGATGCGCAGCGGCGTGTAGTCCTCAAGCTGCGTGGTGACACGCTCGCCGAGCGGAACGATCAGATCGGATCCCTCACGGCGGACCGGACCCGATCGCCAACGGTACTCCGTCGGCTGCCAGCCACTTGGTCCGAGGTAGGGGAGACCGGGATCGTCCTGCGCGATCACGACCTCGAGAGGGTCTCCCGTGCCTCCGGCTGAGGTTGGAATTACCACCGCGACGACCCCACAGTCAGGATATGCGTTGTCGTCCCGGATCGTGCACGGCAGACGTGTCGTCATTGTCCCCTCACAGGCTGCAGGCGGTTAGGATCGCACCAAGGCGCGCGTTCTGCTCCGGATCTACGAGCCGCCCGCTAGTGGAAGCCGCGTTCTCCCTGGTAAACGCCAAGAAGGCCTTGGTCCACTCCGTGGGGTACTGCCGCCTTAGGACACCGAGGGCTGTCTCTTCTTCCGGCAGGGTCGGCAGCTGCCCGGGAGCAAGCGCGGGCGGTGGTGAGAAAGCGGTCCTGGCGCGGGCCGCGAGTTCCGGGTCGGGATGGTCCTCCATCAAGCGGCGCCCCGCATCGCTGATGAAGTCGTTGATGATCAGGCTCGCACCCAGGGCCACAGCCGCCGCTGTCGCCGGCAGCGCCTGTCGGTAGCCGAGCAGTCGATCGGCGTGAAGGTCAATGCGCTCGATCAGGCCGAGTCGCTTCGCGCCGCTTCTCAGTTCATCGACGAAGACCTGGAACTGCTCGGGCGCGAGACCGAAGCGACCGGTCAACGACGGATCGGAGGCCTTTCGCATGAGACCTTCCAACCATCGCCCCACAGCAGTTCCTCCATAGGTCTCGCGCGGCGGTAGCGCCGGCGCCCCCGCCGTCGCGTGGGACTCGCTTTCGAGGGCGTCCAGATCGATACCGAAGTCGTTACGAGCGGCAGGCTTTACCGCTGCCGATGCGACGGCACTGGCCTTGCCGTCGCGGCGTGAGTACTCGAAATAGGCCTGACGCAACGCTGCCTCTTCCACTCCGAGTTCGTGCAGAAGCAGCCCGAGGGCGGGATTCACACGCGAGGCCATTGTGCGGAAGGCATCAACGGCCCGGCGAGTGCGTCCGTCTACCCTGGCCTTGATGTCGTCCTCGTCATAGTACGCCGCGAGCATGCCCTTCATCTCTACGGCCAGCGCCTGCACTCGAGGGCGGATCTGTTGATGCTTCAAGTCGGGATCGCAGACCGGGCTCAGTGCTTGCGCAAGGTACGAGGTACCGCCATCGTTAAGGGACATCAGCGCAGCCATCTTTCCGTCCAGGTCCGCAATGTGGGTCACGGCGGTCCGGTTGTCGGCGAGCGCCCGGTAGAACGTAGGAAGCAGGCGGGTCTCGAAATCGGGCATCAGTGCCGCTTCGTCGCGGACGACACGGTTGGCTGCGGCACCTTCGTAGTGGAAGACCCCTCGCTGCTCGATTGCCTTGGGATTCCGGAGCAGGAAAGTATTGTCAAACGCACGACCCGGATGCCATTCGCGCGTCCATCCGGGAAACTCGTCGAAGTTCGTCCGGAAACGATTCTCGATCTGCTGTTCGATCCCTGCGCCGGCGGCCAGATCGAAGAGACGATCGCACTTCGTCATGCAGAACAGCAGACTCGTGATCCGGCCCGCCCGCTCTTGCGGTGTCCTCCCGTGTGTCTTCTGTACCCAGCCCTCGATGAGTTCGGGCAGCGTTCGGATTTCCAGGTTGCTATCGGCAATGCAAAGCAGCATTGCGTTGAGATCGAGGTCCGCCACGTAATTATCAAAGAGCACCGCGACCTTGCCCCGCAGAAAGCAGTGCTCGCGCGGCGGCTTCTCCGAGCCCGCCTTGAAGGGCCGCCGCAGGTACTTTTCGACCGAGCTCGCCTCCCGTGAGCGCGCACCGGGGAAGTCGAGTAGGTCAGTGTGTTCCAGGAACGGCCAAGGGGTGCTGTCCAGCGTAACCCTCAGCTCCGAGGTCAGTGCCGTGACCACTGACTTCCGCAGCGTCACGTGGGTGCCGTCCTCCAGAGCGAGCCGCACCGTCTGTGCACCGGGACCGCCAGTCTGCGACAGCTCGTAGATGCGATCGACGTGCAGGACGCCGGCTGAGGTGTCCCGGATGCTGTCCATCTGCGCGAAGACCACCGGAGCATGCCCGAGCTGGTCGAGAGCCGACTTCAGGTCCGCGAACAACGCATCGAGCTCGGGCAGCGCTCCCCAGAGCGGCGACAAGGCACGGATGCGCGCCTTGAGCGGCAAGCAGGGCAGCAAACGTTCCATCGCAGGCCAGTACGCCTCAGCCACCTCGGGCAGCTGGACGTAAGGGTGGGAGGGCAAGCGTTCCTCGAGATACTCGCGGGCCTCCAGCACGTCTTCCATGCAGAGGCCCCCGGTCGGAGAGCTCTCGACGCGAGGTTCCACTTCGGCGACCAAGCGACCGACCCAGTTCGCGCTCAGGTGCTCGCGCGACTCGTAGCTGCCGGACAGATCGAGAACGAAGGTGTTCACGAGGATCTTGACGAGATCGATCTCCCGCAGCAACCGGAGGACCACAGGAAACCCCGGTGGAGTCTCGATTGTCGTGGTGGAGAATCGTGTCACTAGCCCGGTCGTTTCCTTGCCACCCTGGGGATTCACCTGGCTCAGGAAATCCAGCGCCTCTCCTTCGAACACCACACGGGTCGGCCGGCCGGGAGGCGTGATGAACTTCCCGATGAGGAATGACTTGCCGGCCTGACTGGGCCCGAACACAGCGGCCGACATCGGTCGCCTGGCAGCGATGGCTAGACGCGTCGCTTCCACGACATGCCGCTTGAGGCAGCGCTCGAGCCCTGACCGAGCGGGTCCCACCAGCTTCGCGTTGTCTCCGACCCAGGCCAGCGCGTCCTTCGCTGCTCTGGCCATCCGGAGGCATGTGTTTGCGAGGTCTTCGTCTCTTGCGCTGTCCATCACGTTCAGCTCACCCAGTTGATCGACAGTACGCCGCTGTCGAGCCAGTATCCCGCCTCCTGATCTCTTTCGACGCGCAACGTCTGGAAGCTCAGGCGCAGCATGTCGGTGGCGTCAGTGCCAACTGCGTCGCGGGCTTCCCGCAGCGAAAACGCCTCTTGCGCGCCCTCGTCTCCGCCGTCGTCGGTGGCGCGCTCGAGAGTCACAGTGAGTGGCATACGCAGGTCCCCGACCCGACGCGTGTCGCGAAAATCCAGGAAGTAGAGGGCTGTCGTCTTCCACCGCTCTAGCGGGAGTTGGCGATAGCCGATGAAGGCTGGCGGCGTGACGGCGACCGTCTGGCTCCGCTGAATGTTGCGCTCATCCAGGTCAATGTCCGAGAAGATCAAACGGTGCGACCGAATCTGGTCATTGCGCTCCATCACGCCGATGTAGCGAGCGGTCGATCGCATCCGGATCTCGCTTGCGCGAACCAGCATGCCTTCCACTTGCCCCTCGCAGACCTGGCAAAGCATCGCGCCGACCGCCGCGGTGGTCTTCGGATCCTCGATCCGGAAGGTCGGCGCGTGAAAGGGATACCAGTTCCCGACCTCATACGTATCCATGGGGATCGTGCGGCCCGGCGGGACAGGGGCCTGACCGATGATCAGGTCCTTGATTACCGGCAAGCGCGAAGGTCGACCGGAGAGCAGGAGAACGTCGCAATCATATGCGCGCACGACGTCGCACAGATCCGTCAGCATCGGGCTGACGACTCCTCTGATCGTCGCGGCGATCCGATCCTGCCGGGTTTCGAGCATGACCTGGTCCAAGGAGAAGCTTGGAGCTCCGTTCCGTCGGGCCGCTTCCACCACATAGTCGATCACCGCGGGTCGCGGCAGCCGGTCGGAAGGAAACGTGTCCACCAGGCGAACGGTCACGGCCTCGTCCTCTGCGCGTCGGCCAGCCACCTCAGACCGCGCCAGCAGCGCGAGCGCCGCGGGGCGAAGTACCTGACTCACGAACAAAGCACGGAGCGTCCGCTCCTGTTGGGCCATGCTCTCCCGATCCCCGCTGAATCGCTCTGCCAGGAAATTCACGGGGTGGGCGACCCCGGCAGCCGCGAGCGCTCGGCCCAGACACGGCAGGACCTCGTCCTCGATCACCTGCTTCAAGATATCGTCGCCGGCCAGGCGGAACCCCTCACGGAACAGCTGCCGCGGGAGGATCGCACGGTCATTGTCGGTTATCTCGTGCTGGATGATCATGAGGTCAGTGGTGCCGCCACCCATGTCCATGCTGGCAATCCGCAGCATGGGACGCCCCCCCGACTCCTGCCGGTTTCGGCGCAGCATTGCAAAGTAGTCACTTGGTGCACTTTGCAGTTTCTGCGTGATCTCGTTGTAAAGATAGACGAGGTGGGTAGCGGTAGCCTCATCCCAGTCCAGCTTCAGTTCTGGACGCTGGCGCAGCGGGTGGCTCGCGTCCCAACCCATGACCTTCCAGAGCAGGTCCACAGCCCACTTCACCAGGTTCTTGAGTGCCTTTTGTTCGGCGACAGGCGTTGCCGAGGGCATCGTTAGGATGACTCGCCGCAGCTGGCGAGGCTCCTCGCTGCGGCTACGCTGGGCACGGGTCGATGGCGCGTTGATCTGAATCAGCGCGTGGGTCAGGAGTTCGCAGAGCGTCAGCATGTAGAGCGAACTCCGCGAATAGGCAGGCTTCATTCCCGGGAGCGCGCCGGGCTTGAGAAGGTCCCCCTTCTGCGTCAGCTGACTGGGAATAGGCCCCCTGATCGGAGGAATCCGTTCACCTGGGGCCAGGAGGCCGTCATTGTTGGTCCACGGTGTCGTACGTTCCGATCGATCCCACAGGTAGCGTTTTGGACTCGACAAACCGCTGCGCCCATGAGTCCCATCAGTGAGTGAAGCCAGCCATGCGGCTTCGGGCCCGATACGGACCGGGCTCGGCCACCAGAAGGCGTCGCGGACCGGACGTCCGGCCATCTTCGAATAGGCGCCAAAGTTGAAGTTCGCCGTGTGGAACTCGATTCGGCTCTCGAAAGGATCCGCATACGTATGCGCGGGGTTCGACAGATCGCGCAGCTCGAGGCGGTAGGCTTGGCTCATGTCGAGCCTTTGAGCCCCTTCGGCGCCCTCTTCGATGAGGATTCCGCACGTGCGGCTGTTGCCTACGTCAATCACGAGGTTCACCGGGATTGCCGCTCGGTCGCGCACGTATGGCGCTTCGTCGAGAAATCGCAAACGGGGAATCAGCGGCCCGTCAGGGGCATCTGCGCCATGGTCGTCTGCGCCGAGCACCTTGAGCATGGTGAGATACGTGGCCAGGTAGAGTCCGGCCCGGTTCAGGCCATCAAGCGTCACCTTTCGACCACCGCGACGCGCGCTCTCCGCAGCAAGAAAGCTGTCCCGCAGCCATCCACGCACCCAGGACAGGCGGAGGAAGACGTTCACATCGCGAAAGGCTGTCGCCAGGCCAAAGGGGGTCATTTCGGCGGCATCTCGCGGCTCTGGCATGAGATAGCGCTGGTCCCCCGGGCGTTCTGCGACAAGCGTGTCGAGCGCCAGCGTGATTCGCCAGCGATGCCCATCTGTGTCGGGTTCGGGGAGCCGGGTCACGAAAAGGCGGGCCCAGTTCCAAGGACCGTCCGCGAATCCTCCGTCCTCCTGGACCCGCAGCACCGGCACGGGCAGCCATCGCCCGGACCATGCATCGAGCCCTTGCTCGCCGCGAACGGAGAACACCGAGTCCTCTGAGATCGGGACGCGCCTATTGCTGGCTACGTCGACGTAGTAGGGTTCCTTGTCCGGGTCGTGCTCCACGGCGTGGAGGAGTTCCGCTGGGCGGCCATCTGCGTCGAGCTCGTCCATGCGAGTCTCGCAGAAAAAGCGCTGCTGTACTGTCGCCGCGTACGTGGGAGTCACACCGAAATCGAGAAACTGGACCCCGCTGTTGGGGACGAGCGTGACTACGCTCCCCTTCTGCCAGCGGCATAGGCTCTTTAGCATCGAGCTACCATCCTATCGGTCCCTGGACTGGGCTCATGGCATCTGCACTTCGATCACTTCGACCGCTTCTTCAGGCCGGCATCGACCGGGGACTGCGCACGCGACAGCGGTGCCATTTCTGACCACGGTCTGCCCGCGCTTCTTGACCTCGACCTGGAAGTCGTCACGGTCGCCGGGGCCGCGGTGTCGGCTGTTGATAACGCCTACGCGATAGATTCCGGGAGACCAAGCGCCGGCTCCAAAGAATACGTTCTCCACCGGCCGTTCCTGAATCTGGTCTTTCAGGTTGGCGTCCACGTCCAGGCTGCCGCCGCATCCTTGCTTGTTCCCATAGAAGATCGTCGTTTGGCCGTCCGGGCATGTCACGAGCAGGTCCAGGTCCGACGACGTGTTCCACATAAGGGTGATGGTGAGGTCTCCCTCTGTGGCACCTGCCTCAGCTCGGCGCCGGTCGAACTCCGCGCTCGGATCCGACCCGGCTGGAGTCGCTGCGGAGCAGGGCGGAGCGCTACCGAGCTCGCGCTCGAGCTGCGCGATCTCCTCGCTCAGGGCCGCAGCGCGTTCGACTTCAGGATCTGTCGGCGCGCTGGCCAAGGGAGGGCAGCAGCATCCTCGGGTACGGGCCCAGGGACCGCACGCAATCAGCAGGTAGACGATCGCGGCTGCAAGCAGCGCGGCAATGATCCAAAGCAGCCACCACCATCGAAAGGGCCGCGCATCGGCTCGAGGTGGGATCGGGGCAACTCTTGGCTCTTCTTTTACCCTGACGGGATCTGGCGGTGGCGGAGCGGGGGGTGTCGGGGGTGGGGTAGGGACAATCGGGCTATCCCCTCCCGGTGGTGCTTCCGGCGATGCGGCTGTGTCCGGTCTCGGCGGAGGTGGAGGGGCGCGTCGAACGAACTCCCTGAGCGGCGCCTTCGGCGAAGGCGCTCCCTCCGGTTCCAGGCTCCAGTTGATGAGCACAGGAACACCATTGACCGCGCACAGGGCATCTTCGACAGCACCGGGCACTTGCTGTGCTAGCTCCAAGGTCTCACCGATGAGGCGGGCTGCTACGTCGCCAGAGCCTCTTAAGCGCGTGACCGCGGCGTCCAGCCGGTCTACTCGCTCCCTGAGGGCTCCCTGCAGCACATTCTGCTCATCGGGCCCGAGATCGCGGAAATGCTGGAGCTTCCCCTCCGGTCCAAACCAGACGATTCTCCCCGACTGAGCGACTGGCTCCGCGAACAGGTCGGCGAGATCTGCGCCATGCTCGTTCCTCAGATAGCTATCGATCTGGTCCCAGCAGTCGAGGACGCGGCGACCTGCGACGCCGGTTGGCCGGAGCCCGGAGAGCGACGTCTCGGCGATGGGCTGGCGGACCATGCCAGTCAGTCCTGTCGCTCGCGGCTAGGGTTGTCAGGCGAAATCGCGGCCGCGCCCGGGTTGCAGGAGCTTGTCGAAGTGCGGACGGCAACGTTGTGGGAGGCGAGGAACCGCACGGCATCGGCGGCTGCGAGCGAGTAGTCCCAGTGCCCTTCCTTCTCGGCCAGGATGTAGGTATTGACGCCAAGAACGCGGCCGCACGAGTCCACCAGCGGCCCGCCACTGTTTCCGGGCGTGACCTGCGCGCGGTGGAGCAGGTTCGTGACTCCATTCCTTGGCTGTATCTGGCCCACCATGCCTGTCGTCACGGTCAGGTCCGGCGGGTCGTGTTCCTCGCCATTGAGGAGCTTCCGGAAACGATCGTCCGTCTTCAGGACCATCGCGGGAAAACCTGCAGCAATGACGTTCACCAGCAGCTCGGCGGGAGGACCGAAGGTCAGCGCAACGGCGCGGTCAGAATCGGGCACTCGCAGCAGGGCGAAATCGGGAGTGCCCGGAGGCCCATCGGGGCTCTCCGCTTCGACTTCGGCATTCTTGGCACCGATGACGCGGTTGATCACCAGGACGCGTCGCCCAGGCCCGGTCGCGACGACGTGCCGGTTCGTCAGGACTGCGCCTGGCGCCACGAAGAACCCGGTACCACTGCTCAGTGTCCCGTCTGAGCTGGTCACCAAGACGAGCACCGTCGACTGGCGGAGCAAATCCAGGAGGGACCCGCTGAAGGGTTGTCCATCGGGCAGCGAGGCAGGCGGCACGGACGTCTCTTCGGGCGGAGGCGGGGGGAGCGCGGCCTGTTCCTCCGGCCGGAGCGCCCGAGTGGGCGTCTGAAGGCCGCCATAGCCCATGCAGGCACCTGCGTCGAGGAGGCCGCGGAGGGTCGCCGCACGCCTTTCAAGTGCCAGGTTGCCCTCGCGCCGCGCCGCCCGAGCCGAAGGTTGGGTCACGGCGGCCGGTTCGGCCCGTCCGAGGACGCCGGGAATGAGAAGAAACAGGAGCAGCCCTAGCCCGATTGCGCACGCGATCGTCGCTGGTAGCCAGGGCCGATCTCTCATCGTCCGCTCACAATCGGTAAGGGTACACTTTCGCAGCCGGGGAGAGGAAGCCCGGTCCCGACGGTAGTGCGCCTGATGGTCGGTATGGAGTCACCTGGCTCGCCATTCGTGCTCGTCGCTGGCGTTTGCGCCGGCGGGGTGAGGATCCAGAGTCCTCGAGAGGTCATCGGCACGGTGGATCGATCTCAGTCATGAACTTCTCCGAAAGGATTGTGGCGGCTCGAGCGGACAGATGGTGTCCTACGGGACAGGTCCTGCTAAGCCGGGCCGGCGTCGCGATTCGGCGCGTGGCTTACTGTCGTCCGGGAGGTGTCGGAACCCCTTACGGCCTTGCGACCCGATAGCTGCGTCGCGCCAAACTCGGCGCACGAAGAAGGAAGTGGGGGCTAAGGCGACCCTACCGGATTAAATAGGGGCCCTCGGGGGGTGGCGCGCACAGCATCGGTCGTTACGGAGCTCCCCGCGTACAGACCGGGAATGACGGGCGGGTCGCTGTCGACGAAGAGCGCGCTCGAGCGAGCGATGCCGGTCCAGAGGACCTGCGTCAGCCGCACCGTCCGCGCCCATCGACCTCGCGGAGGCGCGACGGGTCGCCCTGTGCGGAACACGCACAGGGCTCCCCTCGCCCGGACGATGGACACGGCAGGGTGTGGCATAGAGCCGGCTCCTGGAGCTCGACAGCGGGCCGGGATGCCGGCAGGAAGGGGTCTTCCGCTCGGCACCAGACGGCGCCTACCGGCCATGCGTTCGCCCAGCCGGCCAGGGAAAGGACCGCCTCCCGGGCCGCGCCGGCCTCGCGGAGGAGTCGGGAGAGAAGCCCGAGTCGCTCGAGAGGATGGCGGTGGAGTCGGGCGTTCTCGACTGTCACGGCGAGGCGAAACGTCGGGAAGCCGAGAAGGCGCTGGCAGAGCTCCGGGCGGACGGCCAGGTCGGCGTAGCGCGCGGCCTTAGCGCGGGCGAAGTGCGCGGGCGACTCCATACCCCGGTCGTGTTCGAGGAAGACGACCTCGGGACCGGAGGCTCCTGGGAGAACGAGGACTCCGTCAGGCTGCGGCAGCTGGACCGATGCGCCCCCTTGGGGGAGCGGCCGATCCCAGGCGGAGTACCAGAGGGCGCCGTGCGCCGCGGCGAGGCGGACGAGGACGGTGGCGGTCTCCCTCTGGTGACGGAGAAAGGCTGGTGCTATCCGCGGAGCGAGCTCGAGGGGGCGTGTGCGCGCGGACGGCAGCATCGTTTCGACGAGCTGCTGCCAGGGCGCTCCCTCCGCGGCGCCAAGGACGAGACCGAGACCGGCGGTTCGCCCGGCTGCGGTCGGATAGATCCACGTGGGGCTCCCTCCCCTTTCCGTGGGCTCCGACCAGGTCTGAAGCCACCCGCGATCGACCATCCGACGGACGATTCGCCCGACGACCTGCCGCGAGACGTCTTTGAAGAGGGCGTCCTGAACGAGAGCAAGAGGGACGAGGCGGAGGCGGGTGACGAGCTCGAGAACGGCGCGCTCTCGAAGAGACGCCGGAACGGGCCGGTCCTGGCCGGCGACACCGGGTGCGCGCTCTCGAGGGGGGGTGCGGACCCTGGTGCGCGTAGGGGCACCGGTCTCGGCGACACGCGTGGCGTCTGGCTGCGGTTCGCTCGCGGCCTCCTGCGCGCGATCACGCCGTTCCGGCGCGCGTCCGGCACGTGACGTCTCCTCCGCGCTGCTGGGAGAGCTCGATGACAGGGCCATAGTCTTGACAGGCAGGCAAGAGAAGAGTACCGGGTAGATTGCCTCGCGACGAGGTGTTCCCCCACTACCTGTGCAGACCGCGCACGCGGACGGGGCTTGTCTTTGCGACCCCCCGCAGCCGTCGTGTGCGCGAATCGCACATCGCTCCCGTACGCCCTCCCGTGGCCGCCCCATTTCGGCGACCATGGCGACGTCTCTCCTCCTCTCCCCCCGCCAGTGGTCCTCTCGACTCTCATCCGCGAAATCGAAAAGCGTGGCCGCGCACAGGGTCTGACGATCTCCCAGATCGCGGCCACGCTCGGTGTGGACCGAACTCGCTTCGTCCACATCCGTAACGGCACGGGCCGCCTCAGCCTCGACTCCGTCCACGAGGTCGCGGCCCGCTATCTGACGGACCCGGAGATGAGCCGCCTCCTCCTCGGATACCTTGCATTCGACATCCCGAATCGAGGTCATTCCGCACCGAAGATGACTCTCGACGACGCCGACCGGAACATGGTCTCCGCTCTCGTGCAGCGCCTCCCGTCGCTCCTCGTGTCGGGCGGCGGCTTTCTCCTCCAGGACGGCGACGCGGCTCGGCTCGCCCGCGTAGCGGCGGCCATCGAGGACGCCGTCCGCTCACACGGTGTCGGTGTGCTGCGCGAACGGGCGAGCGCCGGCCTCAGCCTCGACCGCCGCCACGCCCTGCTTGCCGCGCCGCTGCTGATCGTCGATCTCTCCTCATCGCTACGAGAACCGGTCCGCGACGTCCTGACCCGGCGCGCGGAGACCGCTCGCTTCACGATCGCTATCTGGCGCCCCCAAGGCAGCGACCCGCCGAGTCCGCCGCTCGACCGCTTCCGCCCGCTCCTTCTCAACTCGCCCTCACTTGCGAATCACTGACCGCCTCACGCTCGTCCTTCCGATGCGCGAGCCCCTACTCGGGCTCTCACTTCTCGGAGTCGATCTGGGGGCGTTCTTCGTTTCGGCCCGGGAAATCGGTCCCGACCCGGCCCTAGCACTGCTCGCCGCGCGGGCGCTCACGCTCCGCCGTCGGGGTGCCGTGTCGTTTCACGACCTCGGCTGGGTGCTCGGCCTGCGCCAGCGCGGTGTTCTCCACGCGCTTCGACGGCTCTCTGATTCCGGGGCCATCGTCTGGCACGAGGAGGCCGGGCGTGGCGTCGTGGCCGTCGAGGTGGTCGGAGAAATCCCAGGCGCCCGTCCCCTCTTCGGCCCCGAGGACACCCCTCCGTTCTCGACCCATGCCCTTCCCACCCACTGGTTCGTGCAGGTGCTCCCGCTCGTCGGTCGTCGGGCGTTCCTCGCCTACCTGTACCTCCGAAGCCGCGAGCGACGAGACGGCTTCACACCTCCTCTCCTCGTGTCCGCCCTCGTGCGTGCCTGCCGGCTGCGCTGGCAGTGGCAAGGACACCGCGTTCTCCGGCATCTCAAACGTCAGCATCTCGTCATTCCCGTCGGAGGCCAGCGATATGCCGTCCTCGACCCCCGACCGCCGACCTCGCTCCAGCGTCGATTCCTGAGGCTTCTCGAAGTCGGGGCGCTTCCGCCGACCCGGGCCGAGAGGGCCGCCCTTCTCGGCGCCACCATCGCCCTCCCTCTCCTCCTCGCCTTAGCCCTCGCCCTGCTGTGAGTACCGAGATGCCGCTCACGCTGACGTTCCGGACCCGCCAGAGCCGTTACTGGACCGCGATGGCCGACTTCTACCGTGCCAAGGACCGGTTTCTTCACGAGATGTTGCGTCGGGAAGGCGAGGGGCGGCGATTCGGGGAGTACATAGCGGCGGACGGGTCGCGGGTCGAGTGCCGCCTTACCGGGACCGACCTCCGCCAGCACGCCCTCGCGCTCGGGGCCACGGGAAGCGGCAAGTCGTCTCTCCTCGAAGCCATGGCGAGAGCCCTCCTCTCCCGCGCGAACGCCTTCGCCGTCATCGACCCGCACGGCGATCTCGCCGATCGCGTCGAGCGTTGGGCGCGGATCTCCGGTCAGCTTCGCGTCGTCTCCCTCGACTTCACCCGGCCGGAGAGCCTGCCGTCGTGGAACCCGCTCCTCCCGATGGCCGGCGTCGACCCCGGACGCCAGGTGGACCTCCTCGTCTCGGTCCTGCGACGCCTCTACAGCGCCGAGCGCGCCTCGTCCTGGGCGTGGGGCGTGAAGGTCGAGGAGATCGTGCGGATGGCGCTTCGCGGGTCGATCGAAAGCGAAGTCCCGGTGACGCTCGCCGACCTTGAGCGCTTCCTGCTCGACCCGCGCTACCGGAAGGAGGCCCTCGCAACGGCTGGTTCGGAGGCCACGAACTACTTCCTCCACCGGTTCGGCCCCCAGGAGCAGATGTACGTCTCGGCGGTCGTCAACAAGCTCTCCCCGTTCCTCGGTTCGGCCGCCGTGCGGCGATTCCTCGGGGGCGGGGGCGAGCCCGTGGATCTCCTCGACCTCCCGGACCGGCCGGTGGCCCTGATCGTGAACCTCGCCCGCGGGGCACTCGGCGCCGCTGCCGACGTCCTCGGCCGGCTCCTCCTGAACACGCTGCTCCTCTCAGCCCTCCGGCGCACGGGCTCAGCCCCCGAGGCCCGGCGGCACTTCGCCCTCCTCGTGGACGAGGCGCACACCTTCGCCGGGACCGAAGGAGGACTCGAGGACCTCCTTGTCACGGGGCGAAAGTTCCACTTCGCGCTGACTCTCGCCTCGCAGGGCCTTTCGCTCTTCCCGGCGCACCTTCGCCCGCTGCTCCTCGGAAATACGGCCCGGCAGTTCTACTTCCGGCTCCCCTACGCAGAGGCGCGCCTCCTGGGACCGGACATCCTCGAGCCGCTCGGGAACATCGGGCGAGAAGCGGTCCGCCCGTACGACGACCTCTCGGACCCCCTCCTCGATCCCCGTGAAGAGCTCACGGCTCGAACTCGCGAGCTCACCGACCTCCCACGGGGTGCGTGCTACTGGGCGCTGCGTGGCCGGCGGTTCAAGGCCCGACGCATCCGCGTGGACCGGCCCGAGACTCCGCCGGCTCGGCTGTCCGAGGAGGCGATAGCCCGGATGGCGGCGAGCGAGATCGCGTTCTCCACCTGATGATGGGGATGCAGGAACCTCTCCCGCCAGGCGGATTCGTGACAGGCGGTGGCGCCTTCCTACCAGGCGGCAATATGCCGTCGCCCGAGCCGCAGTACAGGACACCCCCCCGAGTGCCGTGGGGCTGGTGGGCTTCCGGGGCTCCCGGACCCCGACCTCCGGTTCGCCCGTTTCAGTTCCCGTCACTCGAGCACCTCGACGCTCGCGTTGCCGCCGCCGGCGAGCAAGCCCGCGGTGTTGAGGGACTACGGGAGTCGACCCTTCGCTGGTGGGCTGGCTCGTACCGCTCCCTGCGTACCTTTCTCAAGGACGCAGGTCACGAGCAGGTCTTCCTCCGCGGACAGCCGGAGGACCAGGTCCGAATTCTCGGGCTCTGGCTCTCGTCGCGCCGCGCCGGCGGGGCCTCCCACAACGCGATCGCCACGTACTGGAGGGGCGTCCGGAGCGTCTTCGGTCGCCTGCAAGCAGCCGACGGCGTGCTCAATCCCCTCACGCTGGTCCAAGCACCGCGGGTGACGCCCGGCCAGCCCCGATGCCTTCCCCGGTCCGCTGCCGAGAAAGTACTCATCTTCGTTCGGAACTACCCGTGGCTCACACCATTCACACGGCTTCGTAACCTGGCCATCGTCGGACTCATGCTTCTCGCTGGCCTCCGACGAGGCGAGGTCGTCCGGCTGCAGTTCGGAGACGTCCTCCTCGACGAGCGGACCATCCGCATCGTCCGCTCGAAGGGTCGTTATGGAGGGAAGGACCGTATGGCGTACATGTCCCCGCAGCTCGCTGCAATGCTCGCCGCCTACGCCGAGGCGCGCCGCGGCGAGGCGCGTGCATGTCCGTGGTTCATGACCTCTGCTCGCTTCGACGCCGGCATCGGTCACAGCACGATCCACGAGCTCTTTCGGGTGATCTCACGACACTCGGGCGTACGCGTCTCGCCTCACATGCTTCGTCACACCTACGCAACACTCCTCCGCCAGTCTGGCGTTCCGGACAGGGTGAGCATGGACCTCCTCGGCCACAACAGCCTCCAGGTCCTCCAGCGCTACTCCCATGTCTTCTCCGAGGAGTACCGCCGTGAGGTCGAGCGCCTGTGGGTCGACGACGGTGCCTGATCCTCCCCACTCAGAGGCGCAGCTTCGCGACCGCGGCTCGCTTGTCCTCGTCGAAGACACGCAGGTAGACGCTCGTCGTCACCACGCTCGCGTGGCCCGCGAGATCCTGCGCCACGTGGATCGGCACGCCGGACCGCAGCAGCCAGGTGACATAGCTGTGGCGCAACGTATGAAGGCTGAACGGTACGCCGGCCGCCGGCCGGACGAGCTTCACGAGCCGCTTGAGCGTCCCCTGACGAATGCCCGCGCGGCGCTGGACTGACGCGAAGAACTCCGGGCAGGTGATCCGGTGTCGGTTTCGCTCGTCGAGGAACGCCCGCAGGATCGCTCTCAGCTCCGCAGGGACATACGTCGTCCGGTCCTTCCCCCCGTAGCGCCCCTTGCCGCGCATGACGAGGATGGTGCCGGCCACGAGATCGACGTCCCGCATCTCGAGACGGAGCAATTCGCTCTTCCGGAGGCCCGCGTACAGGACCGTCCCGAGGAGCGCGACGGCGCGCACGGCCTCGAAGCGGGATGGCCATGGGTAGTTCTCTGCGGCGGAGAGAATGCGCCGGCACTCCGCCGGGGAGTGAGCCTTCGGGTTGCGGCGCGGCAGCGGCGGCGCCTTGAGACCACGGAACGGGTTCTGGACCTGATCCCGCTCCTCGAGGTCTACGAAGAACCGGCGCACCGCCCGCCAGTACGTGTTCGTCGCGACCGGTCCAAGCCCGCGGGACCGGTTCCAGTGGACCCACGAGTCGACCCCGAACAGACGCTCCCGGAAGGTCTCCGGCTCGAGGCTGACGCCGTCCACGAGGTATCGGCGGAGATTCTGGTAGCCGCAGACGTACCATCGGGCGCTCCACGCGCTGTGGCTCCGAACGGTGGAGACGTAGTCCAGGAACGACGCGAAGCGGGCGTCCAACCAGGTGAGAACCTCCTCATTCGCGGGGTTCGAGCCGATCGCGTGTGGAAGCCGCGCACGACCGTTAGCTCCTGCTGAAAGAGCGGCAGGTGGGCTGCGGAAACCCGCGAGAGCAGGTGGTAGCGGGATCGACGGGTGAAGCATGGGGGTGGGGAGGAAGCTTCTGGCTTCCTTCTGCCGTTTCCGCGCAGTCGACTCTCCCGACTTCGAGCACCACCCTGCCGAAGATCGGCAGGGGGTACTCGATTGGGGTCCGAACGCTCCCTACAAAGCGAGTTTCTCGCTTCCCTTCCCCGTTTGTGTGGAGGCCACGGGATTCGAACCCGCCACCTCCTGCTTGCAAAGCATGTGAGGGACTGGATTCGAGTCGCCGACAGCATCCTCATGCGACGAAGTGGATGTTGGAGCGTCCGCGGATACCTCCTGCGACGTGGCAGCAAGGTGGCCGACGCGGAGACAGTTGAAGGACCAGTGCGCGCCCACTGTAGATGGCGCCCTTTCGGCGCGCAACACCGCCCCGCGCAAGAGGCGTCCGTTCTGCCACGAGAACTGCTCGTTCTTCGGGGACATCGGAGGTCGCGAGTACGAGTGTCGCTGCTGGGACGGGGACCGAGCCGGGGTGGCTGGGTCAGCTCACTCGAGGGGCGGCCCGAACCGGAAGTAGTCGATGCGCCGGATAGCCTTCCGGGCCTCAGTATTGGCCGCCTTGCACGCCTTCGACCGCTGCACTGCGAGGACGGCAGCGACATCTTCTTCTTGGAAGGCGGCCTCGCAAAGGATGCGCGGCCAGTACGTCAGGGTTTCCTGCCCCAAGGTGGTCGCCTGCTCGAGGATGTGCAGAAGCACCGGACCGAGGGGGGCGCCTTCTGTCGCGACCGCCTCAATAGCGCCGGCGAGGTCGGCGGGAAGCTCGCGTTTCGTTCCGTGAGCTTTCTGTACGGCCCGGACGAGCGCGTCGCGCCGCGACGTCGAGAGCTCGACCTCGCGCGCGAGGGCACCGAGGAGGCCAGTCCTCCGTGCCGGGCGATTCGCGAGAAGGGACTCGATACCGTCCTCGCAGGCGCGCAGATTCGTTCGAAGTGCGGGCGGTCCTATCTCTCCCGCACGCTTCAGCTGCGCGCGAAGCTGGCTGATGTCGCTGCACCGCCTTACAAGAAACCAAAACGGGCCCGGCGTGCCCTGCACAGCAAGGCTCGCAGCCACGAATGGCCACGCCTCGTGGGGGCCAAGGCCCTCTGACGGTATGGTGAGCCCAGCCTCTTCGAGGCCGACGTAGAAAAGTTCCTTCACGAAGTCGCTAGGCGGGCAGTCGAGAATGCCGTCCTTCAAGCGACCGTTCGCGTTTCCAACGTCGGCGTAGAACCGATCCGGGGTCCGTGTGAACTCCGTCCGTAGGTACTGCAGCTCGATTGGCAGCGCATTCGGATCCCCAGGGGAAATTACGACGGGAATGGCCCCTCCAGACCGCTTCGTCCGTCGGAGGGACGCCGGAATCGCCGCCTCCATTGTCTTCAGGAGGAGCGCTACGTCGTTCCTCTTGGGCGCGACTGTCGCTCGGTCGAAGGCGTCGAGCCAATCGGGCATGATCTCGGGAACCTCTGGCAACACGAGGAACAGGCTCGCCAGGATGCCGGCTTGCGTACGGACATCCTTGGCAGCGTCGAGCTGCGCCCGGAGGTCCTCGACGAGCACGACCGGCTCGACGATCGTTTCAGGCGGCACCGGCACATTGGAGACGTAGGGGCGAATGCGCTCGGACCTTGCGAGCAGCTGATACAGGGAAGAGACCTGTCGCGCGATCGACAGGCAGACATCTCGGGAGAGGCCGCGGCCATCGTGGACAGCGCCTGCCCGCTGCGTCGTGACGAGCCTGAGACGGCGGCAGTAGCCCGCAAGCGCCGCCCGGTGCACCGCCGGATCGGCGACCCCTTTCGTCAGGAAATCGAGCGACGGAGGCGGAGTCGCGAGCAAGGACCTGAAGTCGTCGAGGACCTGCCGCGCCGTCTTGTACTGCGTGTCCGAAGTCCGCAATGCACCTGGACCCGCGGCCTGCACGTACGCGGCACTGATCGCGAGCTCGGCCGCCACGCCCAGGAGCCCGAGCTCCGCGGCGTAGCGAGAGGTCTGCACCCGGGCCGGCGGGCCCTGTCGAGGGATGCCCAGGCCAATCAGGGACAGGTTGAGCGCACCTACCCCCGCTTCGAAGAGCCGAATCGCGTCTTGTCGCAGGAACGTCGGCATGGCGCTCGCACTCTACGGCAGAGGGTATCGAACCGAGGATGGACCACGTGATCTGAGCGACCGCGCCGTCAATCCGGCGTCTCGACTTGCAGCCGTTCCACGAGATCCGGTTCTTGTGGCTAAGGACGTGTGCGTCGGCGAGGACCCGTACGCAGCGCACACCTCCCTTGCGGTCCTGAAGCGGAGGACGGCGCTGCAGTGCTCGGCCATCATTGACAGTCCTCGCCGACAGCTGGGTGACTCGCGGGTTCCTCCCACCTACGCAGCTCCATCGAGCTTCGACCCGAGGATCTCCGACCGCCCCAGCCAGTAGCACGCGAGCGGGGCCGGGATCTTCACCGCCATCGCCTCGACGATCTTGGTCGGAAGGCGCACGAGCCCGAAGTCGTCGGAATCGCGCGTGATGACGTACCCCTCCGTGACCTTGCGCTCGTCACAGAATGCCGTGAGGCCCGTGAGCTTACGGGGGGTGACGTCGGCGCGGTGCTTCACCTCGAAGGGGACGAGCCGGCCGTTCACGTCGGCGATGATGTCGACCTCTTGCCCCTTCGGGCCTCCCCGCCAGTAAGAGAAGCCGATGCTCTGTGCGTAGTACCTCGTGTAGACGTGCTTGAAGAAAGCCGTCTCCACCGCAAGGCCGAGGGCGGCCGCGTCTTCGAGAAGCGCCTTGCCGCGGAGGAGGACGCTTGGAGCGATCGCCGGATCGGCGAGGTAGATCTTCTGCTTTCCGCGGAGGATTTCCTTGCCGTAGCCGAACGGCCGGAGCCGGTAGATGAGGTGCGTGTGCTCGAGGAGCTCGATGAAGTTGTTCGCCGTCGGCTTCTTGACCTCGAGGCTCCGGCAGAGTTCCTGGACGTCGAGGAGCCCGCCGTCGTGGAGGCAGAGGTAGAGAAACGTCTGCTCCAGCTCGAGGATGCGGCGCACGCCATAGAGGGCCGTCATGTCGCGCTTGAGCACCTTGTCGACGATGTCCTCGCGGAGGAGCTTCTGCGCGAGCGAGATGCTTTCAATCTGCGCGATCTGCGGGAATCCTCCCCGAATCAGGTAGTCCTGGAAGGGTCCGACGAGATCCACGGCGAGCGCGCCGACCCGCGTGAACTGCGCGGGGGTCCAGGAGAAGAGCTCACGCAGCGAGGGCACATCCGGCAGCTTCGGAGTCGGGAGCTTCTTGATCTGGAGGAACTCGTAGAACGACAGTGGCGCGAGCCGGACGGTGTGCCACCGTCCAGGACCGGATTCCTGCCCTTCCACGATGAGCGGAGTCGCCGAGCCGGTCACGGCGATGCGGCGCTTCGGTTCGAACTTCACCTGGTGCTTGATCCATGTCTGCCAGTCCTTGGCGTACTGGATCTCGTCGAGGAGGACGTACTCGACGTCGCGCGCCGAGGGCTCGTACTCCTTCCATAGCCGCATGAGCCCGTCGAGCCCGATCAGCTTCAGGAGCGGGTGGTCGAACGTCGCGTAGAGGATGCTGGTGGCCGGCACTCCCTTCGCGAGGAGTTCTTCTATCGCCTGGAGAAGGATCGTGGTCTTCCCGACCTGGCGGGCCCCGCTCAGGAGGAGCGCCCTCGGAGCAGGGGGCGCCGAAAGCCACGTCTCCACTTCACGGAAGGCGGCGCGCCGCCAGGGAGGCAGCTCCGGCACGCGGTTGCCGTCCCACCACGGGTTGAACTGCCGGAGGACGGCGATGAGCTCGGCGCGAGGGGCGATCATTCTTGAAATCTACCACGATCGCGACAGTTAAGTCAAGTATACTTACCCTAACGGCCATATATAAGCTGATTTCGCGACGACACAAGCCGGTCCAGCACCCCCGGTACTTCGGTAGCTGAACTCGGCCTTTTCGAGGGATCTGGTCTAATCCGGGCGTTTCGCGGCGGAGGCAGACCGATCAACTATGGGCGACGGCCTGGTAGCCCCACAGCAGCGTGTGACCGAGCTGCTCCGGCGCTGGAGCGCCGGGGACGAGGGTGCCTTCGAGGAGGCGGTCTCGCTGGTCTACGAGGACCTCCGCCGGATCGCGCGACGAAAGATGGCGGCCGAGCGCCGCGGGCACACACTCCAGCCGACCGCCCTCGTCAACGAAGCCATCGCCCGGGTCATGAAGTGGGACGGCTACACCCTCGCTGACCGCGCTCACTTCATCCGGGCGGTTTGTCTCGCGATGCGGCGAGTCCTTGTCGACTACGCCAGGAAGCGGGCCCAGGCGGTGCAAGCGGAGGTCTCCCTCGCCGAGGGCGAGGTCGAGATCCCTGGGGAGTCCGGAGCGTCCGTCGTCTCTGCCGCCGCTCTGAGCCAGGCGCTCGACCACCTCGCGGCGGAGGATCCAAAGGCCTCGGAAGTCGCGACGCTTCGCCTGTTCGCGGAGCTCACGCTCGAGGAAATCGCCGAAGTGACTGGGGGCACGGTTTCGACCGTCCACAGGAAGTGGGTCTACTCCAAGGCATTCCTTCGGAAAGAGCTCTCCTCGTGACCGACGCTCGCCTCGTGAGAAAGCAAGAGCTCCTGGCTTCGCTGGCCCTCGCGTCGACCGAAGACCGACTCCGACTCCTTGCCGAGTCCTGCGGAGACGATCCGAGCCTCCGGACCGAAGTAGAGTCTCTTCTCCCCTACCTCGGAGCCCCGACGCCATCCCCGGCAGGAGACCTCGATGCTGCCCTCGAGGAGAAACTCGCCGAGAGGTTCGTGGGAAAGGCCTTCGGGCCCTACACCGTCCAGCGGCTCCTCGGCGGAGGCGGGTTCTCCCGCGTGTTCCTGGCGACCCGGTCGTTCGAGGGGCAGGAGCGGACGTACGCGATAAAGGTGCCTCTCTGGGGCTCCTTCGCCGAGGAGGTAGCGCGCTACCGCCTCGAGATCGCAGTCCTGAGCCAGCTCCGCCACCCGAACATCGCGGGCCTCGTCGACGTGGTCCCTGGCCCGGACGACCGGCCGCTCCTCGTCATGGACTACGTGGATGGGGCGCGGCCGATCACGCTCGCCGCCGTCGAGACCAGCATTCCGATCCGACAAAGGATCGAGCTCTTCCTGAAGGTCCTCTCGGCGCTCAGCGCCGCGCACGAGCGCGGCGTCATCCACTGCGACCTCTCGGCTGGGAACGTCGTGCTTAGGGCGGACGGCGAGCCGGTGATCATCGACTTCGGCATCGCGAAGGTTTCGTGGGAGCGCTCCGGCACCGTCACGGTCGGTCCCAGGCCGCTCACGTACGAGTACGCGAGCCCCGAGCAGTACCGCGGAGAGCCCCTCTCAGTCCGCACCGACATCTACTCAGCAGGGGTTCTCCTCTACGAGCTTCTCGCTGGTGCCCTGCCCTACGAGGTCGATCGGAAGGAGCCCGAGGCGTGCCGGCGGGCGGTCTGCGACGTGCCGGCCGAACGGGCAAGCCAGCGGGCGCTCCGGTCATCGGGACTCGCCTCCGGGCAGACCAGGTCCGCCGCGAAAGAACTCCGCGGGGACCTCGACGCGATTCTGGGCACGGCGCTCGAGAAAGACCCCGCCCGTCGATACGAGTCGGCGAACTCCTTTGCAGAGGACCTCCGTGCGCACCTGGAGCTCCGCCCCGTCGTGGCGAAGGCGCCGGGCGGCTTCGAGCGGTCCTGGCGCTGGGCGAGGCGCCACCCGGCGATCTCGGCCACGGCGGCTCTCGCGGTCATCCTTTCCGTCGGCTTCGGCACCTTCCACGTCGTCCGCCTCGAACGGGAGCAGGCGCGCGCCCGGAAGATCGCGGCGGCGTTCCGCGACGTCCTGCGGGGATTCGACCCGGCGGCCGTCGCGAAGAACCCGGTGACCGTGCGAGACCTGCTGGACCAGGCCGCGGCGAAAGCGGAAGACCAGCTGAAGGACGAGCCGCTCGTCCGCGGGGCGGTCCTCGAGACGCTCGGAACGACGTACTCGTCGCTCGGGGACCTCGATCGGGCCGAGAAGCTCCTCCGGGACGCCGTGGCCCTGCGAAAGGGTGGGTCGCTCTCCGAGCGGGCGGAGAGCCTCGTCGCGCTCGGGGCGACGCTCCAGCGGCGGGGGCAGCTCAAGGAAGCCGAGCCGGTCCTCCGAGAGGCACTCGCGCTGCGGATCAAGGACCGAGGGGAGTTCGACAAGGCGGTCGCCGAGTGCATGACGACGCTCGCCATCGTCCTGAAGGACCAGGGGAACACGCGGGAGGCGATCTCGCTCATCGAGCGCTCGCTCGCGATCGAAGAGAAAGTCGCCCCTGGGAGCGACGCGGTGCTCGAGTCGCGCAACGAGCTCGCGAACCTCCTCATCGAATCGACGAGCGACTACCAGAAGGCCATCGCTCTCCACGCGCAGAACCTCGTCGACCTGCGGAAGTACTACGGAGAGAGCCACCCGTACGTCGCTCTGGCTCTGAACAACATCGCCCGGGCCGAGACGGACGCGGGCCGCTACGCGGACGCAGACCGGCACTTCCGGGAAGCGCTCGCGCTCCAGCGGAAGATCTACGGCGGACCGCACCCCGAAACGGCGCTCACGCTGCACAACTACGGCTTCCTCCGTCTGGAGGAGGGACGACTCGAAGAGGCCGAGGCGCTGACACGCGAATCGCTCGAGATGCGCCGAAGCGTCCTGCCGAAAGGGCACTCGGACCTCGCGGTGAGCCTCAACAACCTCGGCCTCATCGTGAAGCGCCGCGGGCACCTCGACGAGGCCGAGGCGTGCTACCGCGAGTCGCTCGAGATCACCCGGGCGGCGGACGGCGAGGACAGCCCGGAGATCCCCGTCACGCTCATGAACCTCGGCGGGATCTACCGCGACAAGGGCGAGTTCGCGAAGGCGGAACCTCTCCTCGAAGACGCCCTCGCCCGGGACAGGAAGTTCTTCCTCTCCCCGAACGTGTCCCTCGTGCGCGACATGACCTCACTCGCCCAGACGAAGACAGGGCTCAAGAAGTACCCCGAGGCGGAGGCGCTCCTGAAGGAGGCGACCGCCGCCCTCGGGAAGACCGGCGTCCCGCCAGACCACCGCGCGTACGCGGACGTGCAGGAGGTCTACGCGGCGGTGCTCCTCAAGACCGGTCGCGTCGTCGAGGCCCGGTCAGTCATCGAGACGGCGCTCCAGACATTCGCGGCCAAGCCCGCCGTGCGCGCCGGGTTCGAGAAGCTCCAGGCCTCCCTCCCGAGCCAATAACGAGTATTTCGTCCGTCTCGCGAGAAAAACGACTCCATTTCCGCGCTCTACGGGGTAGCGGGCTACGGACGTCCCGAGACATCCGCAGACGCGAGAAGGAGAGCGCCATGGAGCTGACCACCGCGGCCGGACAGACCGGCTCCCGCCCCACGCGTCTGCTGACCGCCACCTGTGAAGACGCATGGTTCCGCTGCCCGTCGTGCCGAACGGACCTCCTGCGCCTGCCGTGGGTCCTGGACCTGCCCGGGACGACGGAGACCGTCACGATCGACGTCTGGCCGGCCGGCGTCCGCGCCCCCTACGAGCTGCCGGTCGTGCCCCGCCTCGGGGTCCGGCAGATCGCGGCGATCCTCGGCCGGACGATCCGTTCCACGTACGCCCTCACCCAGGACTTCGACGACGCCGGACTCCGCCTCCCGGGCCGGGACCTCTTCGTCCGGACGGTCCCCTTCTTCGAGTGGCTTCACAGCCACCCGCGGCTGCGGTCCCGGGCGGAGACGCTGGCCGATCGAGACCAGCGGCGGGCTTCGAGTGGTGGGTTCCTCCGGCCGGGCCCGAAGGGCAGATCGCCGCAGCTCGTCGCGCTGGGATAGTCCGGCACCGGCCGGATGAGTATTTTTCCTGCAGCCTCCCGAGGCACAGTCGCGGACCAAAACGAGACCTTAAATCTATTTAATGCTATGTACGCTATAGACTTTTTGCACCTAAACCCCTAAGCTGACTCCGATGGCATTCGAACTCGATCGCTCCCAGATCCTCAACGTCCTCCGCGGCTTCAACCCGTGGTGGGCGGGGCTGCCCATGAACGTCCCCGCATTTCGCCGGCTCGCGTTCGACCAGTGCGTCCGGCTCCTGGAGGATCCGAAGTTCAAGCGGGCGATTCTCCTCAGCGGTCCTCGACGGGTGGGAAAGACGACCGTTCTGAAGCAGGTCGCCGAACTGCTGCTCGCGGGCAAGGTTGAACCTGTCAGCGTGGTCTACATCAGCCTGGACCACCCCCTCCTCAAGCTCGCCAGCCTCACCGACCTGCTCCGGATCTACCGTGAAGACATCTTCGCCGAGGGAAAGCCAGCGGTCCTGCTGCTCGACGAGGTGCAATACGCGGAGGACTGGGAACTCCACGTGAAGACCCTCGTTGACCACCACCCCGAGTACCGGATTCTCGCGACCGGCTCCGCGGCGGTGGCGACGAAGCGCAAGCAGGCCGAGAGCGGCGTCGGCCGCTGGATCACCGTCCCGATCCCTACGCTGTCCTTCTACGAGTACCTCCGGATCCGTGATGTAGGGATCCCGAAACCGCTCGAGGAACTGAAGCTCCAAGACCTCTTCACGTCCGCGCCCGGCGCCTTCGGTGGCATCTCCCAAGCAGCGCGTCCCCTCCTCCCCGAATTTCGCCGGTACCTGCTCGTCGGCGGCTTCCCGGAAACCGCGCAGCAGGCGAGCGTTGAGATCGCCCAGCAGATCCTCCGAGAGGACGTCGTCGAGCGCGTCCTTCGCAAGGACCTCGTTGCCCTCTACGCCGTGCGCTCAGTCCGAGAATTCGAACAGCTCTTTATCTATCTCTGCCTTCACACAGGGGGCATCTTCGCCGTCAAGACGGTGGCCACTGCGCTCGGTGTGGCAGCCCCGACGGTCGAGAATCACCTTGAGGTCCTCGAGCAGGCCCATCTCATCTACCGACTTCCTCCCATCGCGATCTCCGGGAAGAAGATCCTGAAGGCAAAAGACAAGATCTACATCGCCGATGCCGCTCTCCGGAACGCAGTACTCCTGAAGGGTGATCAGATTCTCGACGATCCCGACGAGATGGGCCTCGTCGCCGAGACGACGGTACTGCGTCACGTCTTCGCCTTCTACTACCAGGACACCCCGCGCGTCTCCTACTGGCTCGCCCCTGCCGCATCAGGTGGGAAGCGCGGCCGGCCGAAGGCGGGCGAGGAGCGCGGCGACGAGAAGCTCCTCGAAGTCGACATCGTTGTCCAGAGCCCGTCGTACACGATCCCGTTCGAGGTGAAGTACCGCGATACGGCCACGCTTCATGCCACATCCGGCCTGGTCGCCTTCTGCCGAGAGGAGAAGGTCGAGCGGGCCTACTTCGTGACGAAGCGGAACGAGGACTTCGGCGTCTCCGCGTTCCCGGACCACCGAACGAAGTACCTCCGGATCCCGGCGCACATCCTGACCTGCCTGCTCGGGAGGGCGGAGCGGATCCAGTGGCGAGGGAAGACGGAGTAAGGTCCCCTTCCAAGCGCAGCCATTACCGGACAGAGACTCGGCCGAGCAACCGCGCAGAAGTCACGGAGAGTTTGCCTAGTGGGAAAGCGACGCCGGCCACCGAGTTCACCCGCCCCATTTGGCCAGCAGGTCTGGCTCTCGGGCGAGGAGGTGCTCGGCAAGCCTTCGACGCTCGCCGACGTCGTCGCACGCCTGAGGAAGATGCCGCGCGTCGACGTCACGGCGCGGCTCGTCGAGCTGCTGTCGCTTCTCGACTTCCATGAGCCCAGCGCTTGCATCGAGAAGGAGCGGACTTTTCTGCGTGGGCGCTACTTTCGCCCCGAGCTTCAGAGGATCATCGACACCTTCGATGACGAAGCTGGCGTCCAGCGCCCAGTCTTCCATAGGCGGCAGCTTCTCGTAGCACTGCTCCTTGCTCAGCGGCACTGCCCGGACCAGGGCTCCGGCACCTTCGCCGACGTTGGAGAGGTTCTACTTCGTATCTCCGACTGCATCCCGGATCCGGAAGCACCTGATTCGCTCCTTGAGCTTCTTCCTGTGGTCGCGTTCGTGATGCCGCTTTACTGCGACGGCAATCCGCCGGACCCACACCTCGGCCTGCTGCGGGTGAATTCCATGCTCGCCGACCATGCGTGGGATACCGTCGATGGTCTTCGCGTCGCGCGGCAGCGCTTTCGGCAGCGGCTGGGGCTCACGGAGCGGGACTACCTCGCGATACTCTTTCCGCTCACCCACAAGTTCCGAAACCTCCCGGAATCCCTCAAACCTCCCAAGGTGAGCCCCGAGCCGCTCTTCACCGCGGCACCCGACGGGGACGCTCTCCGGAACGTCTTCTCCCTCCTCTCGGTGCCGTTGGACCAGCTCGCATCCGACCTGCCATCCGATGATCAGCAGATCCTCGAGGACCGCAGGTTCGAACCGATCCGTTCAAAGCCCCTGCTCGAGCTTCCAGAAGGCGGCTTTGTTTGCAGCGACGCGGGCTTTCTTGACCAGCGCCTCGCCGTGAGCTTCAAGTGGACACTGCATGATCTCTGCGAGACCGAGCGCGAGCGCGAAGGCCTTCGCCGCGACTGGAGCAAGCTTCTCGAGAACTACTTCCACATTCGAATGGCATCGCTCCTGGGCGCCAACTACATCCCGCATCCGCAGGACGAGAACGGGGACGAAATCACTGACGCACTCGTCGACTGTGGAGCCGACGTCATCGTCATGGAATACAAGTCAGCGGTCGTCCCCGACGACGTCAAGTTCGGCGGCGACCCGTCCAGCATCGAGCGATGTCTGGAAGAGAAATTCGTCCGCAAATCGCAGCTGTACCGCGCGGTGAACCGCCTCTTCGGCCCGGCTCGGTTGGCCAGTAGCTTCCTCCGAGATGCCGGCCCCGGAAGCCGTGGCGTCGAGCGTGTCTGGCCCGTCCTGGTCTCGGAGGATCCCGCGGTCTGCACCCCGGGTGTCGAGATGATCATGGAAGGCCTCCTCCGGAAGTGCGCGCCGCCGGCACTCCCGAGACGGCCGCGCATCGAGAGGCTTCACGTGCTATGCGCAGATGATCTCCAGAGTCTGTTCTGTGCCTTCCGACGAGGAGCGAAGTTCATCAACATCCTTCGTGAGAGGGATCGGGCAGATCCGCGGCGTCTGGGCACGTTCCATAACTTCGTCATTAGCGTGTTTGGCCGTATGGGCATCGAGAGGCCCTTCGAGCGCGAGGAGCTTGACGCGTTGACCGATGATCTGATCGCGTTCTGGAAGCGGCAAGGAGAAGCAGCCGAGATCTCCTGGTAGGCCATCGACCGGAGGCCACTGGCCTCCTGGATCCGGTGATGACCGCATTCGCGGCGGCGAGTCGCTGCTTCGGCTCACGGCTCACGTACGCCATCGACGTCGTGGTCGGCGTCACGATTCGTCGCCTCCGGCAGAACGCTCACGCGGTTCAGCACTGCTGCGACTTCCGCGAGGGCTCGGTGGTCCCCTCGGGCGTAGCGGGCCGTCGTCGCGATGTCGGTATGTCCGAGAAGGTCGGAGACGACCTTGAGGTTCACACCGGAGGAGACGAGGGTCGAGGCGAACGTGTGGCGGAGGTCGTGAATCCGGAGCCTCCGGGTGATCCCAGCCACCGCTTTCGCCATCGCGAACTTCCGAGCGACCTTCTCCTTCGTGAGCGGCTTGTTGTCCTCGTCGAGGAAGACGAACTCCGAGATGACCGGCCGCTTCTTCAGGATCTCGAGGACGGTCCGGACGGCATCGGAGAGCGGCAACTTGACCGCCTTTTCCTTCTTTCGGGTCACGAGCCGGATGACGTTCTCGTCGAGCGACACGTTCACCCAGCGGAGGTTGAGCGCGTCCGAGAGGCGAAGCCCTGTGTCCAGGAGCATCCGGAAGAACGGACGGTAGTGCTGAAGGCGACGGAAGATCTCCTTCGCGGCCTTGCCGTCCGGGAGCCTCCCGCCGCCGACGCGCTTCATGCCGCCCGACGGGTGCGGCACGATCTTCGGCGGGGTGCGGATGCGGCCGAGGTAGGCCTGGAAGAGGGCCTCGTCCTCGAAGGCCGAGAGGAAGCGATGGCGCTCCTCGAGGGAAAGCTCGAGCTCCGGGCGGGACTCGCGGGCCCACTTCACCCTCTTCTTCACGGGGCTCCCGTCGAGGACATCGAGCTCGACCGCCCAGCCGATGATGACCCGAAGAACATGAGCAGCGCCGTTGATCGTCGACCCGGCGTACGGCCGCCTCACGCAGGCCGGCGTGCAGCCGTGAGGCTTTCGCTCCCGGCCGCGCTTCGGGCACCACCCCTCCGAGATCATCGAACCGATGAGCGCATTCACGCGCTGGGACGTCAGCTGGTCCATCGGCACGTCGCCGAGTCTCGGGACGAGGTGACGACGGAGAAAATCGCCGTAGTAGCGCCGGGTCGCGGGCCGGAGACGGGCGGTCATCTCGACAAAGCGCTCCGAGACGAACTCGGCGAGCGTGGGGGGCCGCGTGAATTTCGCCGGCTCGAGCGCCTCGCGTTCGAGCTCCTCGCGGAAGGCAGTCCAAAGCCGGATCGCCTCGGCACGGGAAGGTACGTCGGTGAGCGTCCGCTTGCGGCGCTTCCTGCCGTCCGTTCCCGGGACGAAGCAGTAGAACGTCGCGACCCGGCGACGCGCGTTATAGGCGAAGCCGGGGAGCTTCATCGGGCACCCCCACCGAGCACTACCGCTTCGGCCCCTCCGACGTCACCGTCGGCACGGCCGGCCGGTCCCGCCGCTCGACGGCAGCCCGCTGCTCGCGGAGAAAGCTCTGAACCTCGGTTTCCGGGTAGACGACGACAGTCGCCGAGAGGGCGTACCACCCCTTCGGACCCCTGCCCTGTCGACGCCACTTCCCGAGCGTCCCCGTCTTGACCCCGATTCGCCGGGC
>JADHEF010000478.1_pt1 | contig 40501 bp, 36 predicted proteins | sample 8952391 | NCBI WGS metagenome assembly JADHEF01 (sample SAMN16124439, study PRJNA663245) | bioreactor sludge metagenome | isolation source: sludge (nitrite) | place: India:Bengaluru | collected 2019-02-28 | reverse complement strand
CGAGCGCGTGGCCGGCTGGGATACGCACATCCCGCTGTTCCGGCTGGAAATGAAATACCTGCCGAGCGTGGAGCGCATCGTCGCCGCGGCCCGGCGCGCCCTCGCCCACGCGTGAACCGGACCATGGACGAAACCGCCCTGCCCGCACGCGCACGCGTTGCCGACGCCTGGCGCAGCAGCTACCCGCAACCGTTGCGCGGGCGCGCCGGCGAGATCATCGGCCGCGGGGCCCGCGACGAGGAAGGGCCGGCCGTCGCCGGGGTGACCCGCAGCGACGGCCACGCCGGCTGGATGCCGCACGCCTGGCTGCGCCCGCCAGGTGACGGCCGCGCCGAGGCGCTGCGCGACTACGATGCGCGCGAACTGAATGCCGATGCCGGCAGCGTGGTCGCGCTGCTGCACGAACACGGCGGTTGGTGGTGGGCCGAACGTGCCGACGGCACGCGCGGCTGGCTGCCCGAACGCCACCTGCAACCACTGGACACGGATTCCCCATGAGCGACACCCGCGACTTCCTGCTGCCCGACCTGGGCGAAGGCCTGCCCGACGCCACCATCGTGGAATGGTTCGTGCGCGAGGGCGACACCGTGCGCCTGGACGAGCCGCTGGTGGCGATGGAAACCGCCAAGGCGGTGGTCGAAGTGCCGGCCCCGGTATCGGGCACCGTGCTGAAGCTGGCCGGTGCAGCCGGCGAGGTCGTCCTGACCGGTCACCTGCTGGCCCGCTTCGAGGCCGATCCGTCGCTGCCGCAACGCGCCGACGGCCTCGACACCGGCCACCGCCACGGCAGCGCAGCACCTGCCGCACTGCCTCCGCCGCAGACAACGGCGGCACCGGCTCCATCCGCATCCGCCGACGCCGGCACCGTGGTCGGCGCAATGCAAAGCTCCGATGCCGTCCGCAACGAAACGGCCGTGGCCGTCGGCGGCGTCAAGGCGATGCCGGCCGTGCGCGCGATGGCGAAAAAACTCGGCATCGACCTGAGCCGCATCCACGCCACCGGCACCGACGGCACCGTCACCTTGGGCGACGTGCGCAGGGCCGCCGAACAGGGACCGATGCCGGCGATCGACGATGCGGAGCCGCCTGCTCCCGTGCACGCCGCCTCGGTGGCCACGGCCCACCCGGCCATGCAGGCGGCATCGCATGCCCTGCAACGCACGCCGCTGTCAGCCAGCGGCAAGCCGATGCGCACCCGCCCGCCGGGTGCCGTCGCCGCACAAGGCCAGCCCGAACCGCTGAAAGGCGTGCGCCGCAACATGGCGCGGGTGATGGCCGATGCCCACGCCCAGGTGGTGCCGACCACGCTCACCGACGATGCCGACCTGCACCTGTGGCCCGCCGGCACCGACACCACCGCGCGGCTGGTGCGCGCGATCGTTGCCGCCGCACGCGCAGTGCCCGCACTCAACGCCTGGTTCGACGGCGCGGCATTGACCCGCACCCTGCACCCGCAGGTGGACGTGGGCATCGCCGTGGATACCGACGAAGGCCTGTTCGTGCCGGTGTTGCGCAATGCGGACATGCTCGACGGCCACGGCATCCGCACCGGCATCCAGCGGCTGCGCGCGCAGGTGGGCGATCGCAGCATCGCGCCGTCGGAGCTGTCCGGCGCGACGATCTCGCTGTCCAACTTCGGCATGTTCGCCGGCCGCTACGCCACACCGGTGGTGGTGCCGCCGGCGGTGGCCATCGTCGGCGCCGGTCGCGCGCGCCACCAACTGGTGCCGGTGATGGGCGGCATCGAGACGCACAAACTGTTGCCGATCTCGCTGAGCTTCGACCACCGCGCCGCCACCGGTGGCGAGGCGGCGCGTTTTCTGCGCGCCCTGCTCGACGACCTCGCGCTGCCGAACTGAGCCAGGGCCCGACCTCGGCCTGCCGCAACGTGGCCGCCGCCGGTTTCCGCGTCCCGGGGTCGGGCAAGGAGCCGATAATGGCCGGCCTCGCATCCGACGGAGTCCGCCCATGTCCCTGCCCCGCGAACTCGAAGACCTGCGCATTCTCGTCGCCGGTGGCAGCCGCGGCATCGGTCGGGCCATCGCCGAAGCCTGTGCCGCTGCGGGGGCTGCGGTATCGATTTGCGCACGCACACCGACCGGTCTGGAGGCTGCCGGCGAGCGCCTGCGCAGCCACGGCGGCCAGGTTCACCTGCATGCCTGCGATCTGGCCGACGCGGCAGCCATCGAGGGCTGGATCGAAGCCGCCGCCGACGCGTTGGGCGGCGTCGACGCGCTGGTCAACAACGCATCCGGCTACGGCAACGGCAGCGACGATGCCAGCTGGCGGGCCGGCTTCGAGGTGGACCTGATGGCGGCCGTGCGCGCCAATCGCGCCGCGCTGCCGCTCCTGCGGCGCAGTGCCGCACCGGCCATCCTCAACGTCAGTTCGATCAACGCGCGCCGCCCCACGCCGCGCGCCACCGCCTACTCCACCGCCAAGGCCGCGCTGGACTACTACACGGTCACGCTGGCGGCGGAACTGGCGCGCGAACGTATCCGCGTCAATGCCATCGCTCCGGGCTCCACCGAATTTCCCGGCGGGCTGTGGGATCGCCGCCGCAGCGAGGAACCCGAGCTTTACGCCCGCATCCGCGGCGACATCCCGTTCGGCGGCTTCGGCAAACCCGAAGACGTGGCCGAAGCCGCGCTGTTTCTGCTCTCCCCGCGTGCCCGCTGGATCACCGGCCAGGTGCTGGCGGTGGACGGCGGACAGTCTCTGGGCGCGTAAGGCGGCTCGCGGACTCGGAGCGGCCGCGGGGATGACGCGGCGGCACCATCGCGCCCCATGGGGATTCCCGCGGGCAGCAGCACGGTCGGGCACGCCAACCACGGCTCCCGCTGCGAATGGGCCCGGGAACCAGCCATGCCGGGACTCGGAGCGGCCCGGCCACCTTGAGTGACTGGAACGACCGAAGCGGCGTCGCGCCTTGCGCGATCCCCTGCGAATGCAAGCATCCGAACCCGGCAAACATGCGCCGGGCCATCCCGTCACCGCGGAAGTCGCGACGGCGGCATCTCCCTCCCGCGCAGCCACCGCCCATGCACACGGATACGCCGGGCCAGACGCACATCGGGCGGCCCCTTCATTTGATGCCGCACGGCCTTGGGTGGAGAAGCCCTCTCACTCGGGGCGCAGGCCGGCACTACGCTCACGCTCGGCGGCAAATTCCGAGCCAGGCAGCCACCGCGGCCATTCCCGGCTGTTGGCGATGCGCTCGCCCAGTGCCCGCACCAGCCCGGTATCGGCCGCCTGCCCATCGGCATTCCAGTCATCGCGCCAACGGTCGCCGGGCTGGTGGTAGCAGCAGGCGAAGTAGGCCTCGCGCAGCGCGGTGCCGCGCGCCACGCCACCATCGAGCATGTCCAGCCCGGGGCCGATGGTGATCGCCGGCACGCCGGCGCGCGCAAACGGGAAGTGGTCTGCGCGATAGAAGAAACCCGCCTCCGGGCTCGGATCGGGCGACACCGTGCGCCCGCCGGCCTTGGCCACCTGCGCCAGTTCGCCTTCCAGCGACACCTTGCCCTGCCCCCACGAGGCGATGTCGCGGGTCGGCCCGTCAGGACTGAACATCTCCATGTTGATCACCGCCGCAGTGGTGGCCAGCGGCACCAACGGGTGGGCGGCGTAGTAGGCGGAACCGAGCAGCCCCTTCTCCTCGGCGGTCCAGGCGATGAAGTACAGGCTGCGCTGCGGGCGCGGGCCGGCGGCAAAACTGCGCGCCAGTTCCAGCACGCTGGCCACCCCGGTGGCATCGTCCACCGCGCCGTGGCGGACACGGTCGCCTTCGGCATCCGGCACGCCGATGCCGAAGGCGTCCCAGTGCGCAGAGAAGATCACCGCCTCGTCCGGATGCGCGCGCCCGGGCAGTTTCGCGATGACGTTGCGGCTTGCCACGCGCTCGCGCTTGATGCGGAAATCGGCCGAAAACACCGCATCGCCCAGCGCGACCGGCCGGAAGTCCGCCTGTTGTGCGGCCCGCTTCGCCTGCTCGAAATCCAGCCCCGCGTCCTTGAACAGCTGCACGGCAACAGCCCGCTGCAACCAGCCGCGCACGGGCGTGTGCACGGTCATCGCATCGGCACGCTCGATGTCGAAAACCGGCGAAGTGCCCGAAGCCTTCACCGTCGCCCAGCCATAGGCGGCGGGGGCATCCTCGTGGACGATCAGCACGCCGGCCGCGCCGCGCCGCGCCAGCTCATCGAACTTGTAGGTCCAGCGGCCGTAGTAGGTGATGGCCCGGCCATCGAATGCCCCGGCCTGCGGCGTCTCGAAATCGGGATCGTTGACCAGCACCACCGCGACCTTGCCGCGCAGGTCCGCGCCCTTGTAATCGTCCCAGTGCCGTTCCGGCGCAGCGATGCCGTAGCCGACGAATACCATCGGCGCCTTGTCCACATGCACGCGCGCCACCGGCTGCAACGATTGCACCGTGATGTCCTGGCCATTGGCCAAGGCACGATGCCTGCCCGCCACGTCGATCGAGGCAGATACCGGCCCGTCCATCTGCGCGCGCACCAGCGGCACGGTCTGGGTCCAGCCGCCGCGTTCTCCACCGGGCTGCAGGCCCGCCTTGCGGAATGCTTCGACCAGATAGGCCACGGTGCGCTCCTCGCCCCGCGTGGCCGGCGCGCGCCCCTCGAAGCCATCGGACGACAACATCCGGACATGCCGGGCCAGGTTGTCGGCCGAAATGCCGGTGCCGACATCGGCTGCCATCAGCGGAAGCGGGACGGCCAGCAAGGCGGGCAACAACAGGCGCACGATCGACATGGGCGGACACCGGAAAACGGAAAAACCCAGTGTATGCGCCGGGTCAGCGCCGGTCGCGATCCAGCCAGCAAGCCAGGCCCTGCGCGTTGAGTTCGATGTCCATGTCGATCGTGCGCAGCACGCCGGCATCGTCCAGCGGCACGGCCTGCGCGCGGGCGCGGCACAGGTAGAGATCGCAAAGTGCGGCGCGCAGCCGCGCGTGGCGTGCGTCGGCATCGATGGTGGCGACATTGCCATCGCTGGCGATGGCCACCATCGCGTCGATCTGTTCGGTCAGGTCGGCGGCGAGCTTCTCCACGCCGTCGATGCGGTCGTAATGGGTCAGGTACATCGCCTGCGGCTGGTACGACAGCAGCAGGGCGATGGAGGCCTTGAGCGCCTCCGGCTCGAACTGCACCGGCGACGTGGTAGGCAGGATGAACGGCCCATTCGGGCCATCCAGCTCGCGGTAGGACAGGCCGAAGGTGTCGCCGGTGAACCAGCTGCGGCTGCGCTCATCCCACACGCACAGGTGGTGGCGCGCATGGCCGGGCGTGTCGCGGCACAGCAACGTGCGCCCGGCCAGATCGACCACGTGCCCGTCCTCGGCCACCGTCACGCGCTCGGCCGGCACCGGCACGATGGCGCCGTAGCTGCGCGCAATCTCGACTTCGCCGTACACGGCGGTAGCGCCGGCCACCAGCGCGGACGGGTCGATCATGTGACGCGCACCGCGCGGGTGCACCAGCAGCCGCGCATCGGGCAACTGCTGCATCAGCGCGCCGGCGCCGCCTGCATGGTCCAGGTGCACGTGGGTGAGGATCAGCCAGTCCACGTCGGCCGGGGTGATGCCAGCGCGCGCGATCGTGGCGAGGATGGCCGGGATCGAATGCTGGGTGCCGCAATCGACCAGCGCGCCGCGGCCGTTTTCGACCACCAGATAGGCCGCGTCGAAATGCGCCCGCTGGAACGCGGTGTCGATGGTGTGGATGCCGTGCAGTTCGGTCATGGTGTCGTCCCGAAGAATCGCATCGAGCATAGGGGCCGACGGCGACGGCATGGATAGGGCTTTGGTCGAAACCCCTCGGCGCAGGCCGTCACGCCACGCTCATTGCCGTGAACGAGTGCGCCGCCTGGCAACGTCTTTTTCACCCAGCGTGAATCGACGCCTGCGCAAGTTTGGGGCAAGACACACGAGAGGAGAACGCGATGCGTCATTCCCATGCCCTGATGCTTTCGGCAACGCTGGCCGTGGCGGCGATGCCCGGGCTCGCCCTTGCGCGACCGGCACCGGCGCAAACCGGCACGCCGACGAAGGCACGGATCGAGCAACAGCTGCAATCCGGCGGCTACACCAAGGTGCACGACCTGAAATTCGACGACGGCCTGTGGCAAGCCAGGGCCACCAGCGCCGACGGCAAGAACGTGGACGTGAAAGTGGACCCGAACAGCGGCGAGATCCTCGCCGACAAGGTGGTGTCGCAGGTCGGCAAGGACGACATCCGCGCAAGCCTGTCCACTTCGGGCTACACCGATGTCCACGGCATCGATTTCGAGGACGGCGCGTGGAAGGCCAAGGCGAAAAACGCCAACGGCGACAAGGTGAAACTGCGGCTGAGCCCGAAGGACGCCGGCATCATCGCGGTCGAAACCGACTGACCGGCACGCCTCGCCGCCGGGGCGCGCCGGTGTTCCCGGTCATCGCGGTCAGATGGCAGCGGCCTCGCGCAATGCGGCCAGCGCGGCCAGCACTTCGTCCACCGGCATCTGCACGTCGATCTGCGTGGTCTGCAGCTGATCGCCGGTTTCGGCCTGCTTGAGCACGGCGACCAGTTGCCCGGCTTCGCGCGGCGAATCGAAACCGACGCTCTGCACCAGCACGCGGCCTTCGCCGTCGGCCAGCTTGAAGTAAAAGCGCCCGTCCGCCTCGCGGTACTGCTTGAACGCGGGCAGCGCGGTCTTGTCCTGCTTCTTCGCCGTCGTGGACGGCATCGCGGCCAGATCGCGCAAGCCCACCGCATCGCGCAGACGCGACAGCAGCGGAACGGCGTACTGCTCGCGCAGCTTCGCCCCGCCCGCGCGCAGGATCGCCTCGATCTTTGCCGGTTCGGCGATCAGCGCTTCGTATCGCTCGCGCATCGGCGAAATCTCCGCGTCGATGCGCTCGAACAGGGCCTGCTTGGCCTCGCCCCAGCCGATGCCGTCGGCAAACGCCTGCGCGAATGCGGCGGTTTCCTCCGCCGTGGCGAAGGCCTGGTAGAGCTGGAACAGCGCCGAGCCTTCGGCGTCCTTCGGCTCGCCCGGTGCGCGCGAGTCGGTGACGATGGAAAAGATCAGCTTCTTCAGCTCGGCCCGCGGGACGAACAGCGGGATCGTGTTGCCGTAGCTCTTGCTCATCTTGCGCCCGTCCAGGCCGGGCAACGTGGCCACGTTGTCGTCCACCAGCGCCTCGGGCAGGACGAAGAACTCCTCGCCATACACGTGGTTGAAGCGCTGGGCGAAGTCGCGCGCCATCTCGATGTGCTGGATCTGGTCGCGCCCGACCGGCACCTTGTGCGCGTTGAAGATCAGGATGTCCGCCGCCATCAGCACCGGGTACATGAACAAGCCCGCGGTGACGCCGGCATCGTCGTCCTCGCCGTCGGCGCGGTTCTTGTCCACCGCCGCCTTGTAGGCATGGGCGCGGTTGAGGATGCCCTTGCCGGCCACGCAGGTCAGCAGCCACATCAGCTCGGTGGTCTCGGGCACGTCGCTCTGGCGGTAGAACCACACCTTGTCCGGGTCCAGCCCGGCGGCCAGCCAGGTGGCGGCGATCTCCAGCGTGGAGCGCTGGGTCTTGCCCGGGTCCTGCGCCTTGATCAGGCTGTGCAGGTCGGCCAGGAAATAGAAGCTCTCGGTGCCTGCGGCGCGGCTGGCGGCAATCGCCGGGCGCACGGCGCCGACATAGTTGCCCAGATGCGGGGTGCCGGACGTGGTGATGCCGGTGAGGACGCGGGTGGTCATGCGAAAACTCTGGCGCGAAATCCAGACGCCAGTTTACTGCACCGTCCCCGCCGCACTCCGGCCGGGAACGACGAAGGGCCGGATCGCTCCGGCCCTTCGCAGCTCATGCCTGCCCGTGGAAGATCAACGACGCGCGGCGTCGTGGATCTTTTCGCCGGCCTTCTCGACGTCCTTGCCGACACCGGCCACGGTATTGCATGCGGACAACACGAACGCCACCAGCGCGGCGGACACCAGCCAAACGGACTTGCGCTTCATCAGGACTCTCCCGGGTACGGACCGCCCGGGATGATAAGGGAATCGGGCATCGGCACCGAAGCCCGCTGCGGCGCCCCGGGCCCGCAGGTGGCGGCCGGCGCCTCCCAGGCACGGGCCGCTTGGGGTCACTTCTTGGCGGCGTCCTCGATCTTCTCGCCGGCGCCCTTGATGTCCTTGCCCGCACCCTTGACCGTGTTGCACCCGGCCAGCAGGCCGATCGAAAACACGGCCAATACCACCAGAATGACGGAACGCTTCATCGATACTCCCCCTCGGTTTGGTGAATGTGTGTGGTGATGAACGGGCCGACGGCTCAACACTTGCCGTCGCTGCACTTCTCGGCCGTTCCCTCGACCTTCGACCCGGCTTTCTGCATGTCCTTGCCGGCACCGGCCACCGTGTTGCAGCCGCTCAGCATGCCTGCGGCACACAGACCAAGCACTGCCATCATCATCAATCGCTTCATCAGGACCATCCTTAGCTTTCGTTGCACGATCCGGACGGAGGCCTTCGCCTCCACCGGTGAAGGTCGAATCTGAAGGGCGCACCGTCTACCCGACGTGAAGGCATGCGCCATTGTCCGGGAAGCATTCAGGCATCAACCTGCATCCGGCAAGGCGAATGCCGGACAGGCAGAAGGCGGATGCAAGCGGATGCATGCCGCATTGCCTGCGGGACACCGCAGGCACGGACATGGGGCAAGGGATGGTGCCGCTTATCCGAATCGAACGGATGACCTGCTGTTTACAAGGCAGCTGCTCTACCAACTGAGCTAAAGCGGCGAAGGCACGGGGCCATGAAGGCCCGCGGATTCTAGCGCATCACCGCGCAATCCAGCGATTGGCGCCGCCCGGATTCGGCCGCCGGTGCCTTGCCTGCAAATGCCGCATCCAGCCACCATTGCGAGGCCGGCGCGCCCTGGGTTTCGATCTTGGCCTCGATGCCGGCCTTGCGCAGCTCGGTCTGCCGTACCTCGGCGCCATCGCGCTTGCGGTACAGGCCCAAGGCAATGCTGTTGGCCTTTTCGCCGGCACGGATCACGTAATAGTCGGCGATGCCGGCCGCCTTCAACTTGGCCACCGCGGCATCGGTGCCGGCCGCATCCGACGGCAGGAACACGCGATAACTGGTGCCGGGCGTTGCCGGCACCGGCAATTCGCGCAAGGCCGAGCGTTCGACCTGCCCCAGCCTGCCCTTGGCTTCCTGTGCGGCGACACGATCCGGATACGGACCATAGCTGTAGCAATGCGGCTGCACGGGCGTGTCCGGCTTGGCCGGGACAGCGGCCGTGTCTGCAACCGTCGGCGCGGCTTTCTCCGCTGCGGCCGGTGCCGGGTCGGACGCAGGCATTTCGGGTTCTGCTTCCGGCTCGGCGGCGGCCACCTGGGTTTGGGCCGGAGCCTCCCGCCACAATTGCAGACGGGCCACGCCGGGCGGCAATGCGGTGGCGGCATCGGCCACGGCCGGGCGATGCAGGCCCCACCACAGGGCGGCACCGAGGTTGAGCACCGCCAGTACGACGATGAGGACGCGCGCGATCATGCGGAGATTCTAGCCCGGGGCCGACGCGTTCTCGCGTGCCCATGCGGCCAGGCCTTCCAGCACCAGACGCGGTCGTTCGGATGCGGTCGGCAACCAGGGCAGCAGCGGCTCCGCACCGCCGCCATGCAGCAGCAGCGCCGGTTCGCGGCCAAGCAGGCGCCCGGCTTCGCGCAGGCTGCGTTCGATCAGGGCCACCGCCGCGCCATCGCAACCGGAAGCCAGCGCATCATCGGTATCGTCGGCGAATTCGCGGTAGGCACCGCCCCGGACCGGCAATTGCGCGGCGCGCTGGTGCAACGCCTCGCGCATGGTCGTCGGCGATGCGGCGATGCGACCGCCGCGGTGACGCCCCTCGCCATCGAGCAGGTCGATGGTCAACGCGGTGCCGACGCCGGCCACCAGCGCAGGGACGCCTTGCTCGCCTGCCCCGAGCAAGGCGAGAAAACGATCCACGCCGAAGCGCTCCGGCCGCGCATAGGCAATCTCCACGCCTGCGCAACGCGCCTGCGTGCGGGCCACGACCACCCGCCGAAAGCGGCCGGACAAGGCTTGCAACACACGCTCGCGCAGTTCCGGCGAGGCCACGCTGGCCAGCCAGGCGACATCGCCCGATGGCAGCCGGGCGATGTCGCCGGCATCGAATGCCTCGCCGCCATGCGGCCACGCGGTGACGTCGCCGACGCGGCCGTCGGCCTGCAACGGCGCACCCTTGAAGCGCGAGTTGCCCAGATCGAACAGCCATTGGCTCATCCCGCCGCCCTCACGCTGACTTCGCCGGCATGGAACAGGCGCTCGGTACCGTCCACCTGCACGCGCAGTGCGCCGTCCGCGGCAACGCCGAGCGCGATGCCTGATTCGCTCCCCTGCCCGGTCCAGACCTGCACCTGGTGCCCACGCAACACGTCCAGCGCGGTGAAGCGCGGCAGCAACGGCGCCAGCCCCTGGGCATCGAACAGGTCCAGTGCCGGCAGCAGATGCGACAACAACACGGCCACCATCGCATCGCGCGACACCGTCCCGGCGGACAGCCGCGACAAATCCGTCCACGGCTGGTCGATCACGCTGGCGGCCGCTTCGGGCATGCGCACGTTGACGCCGATGCCGATCACCGCCCGTACCGGCCCGCCATGCTCGCCACCGCCCTCGATCAGCAGGCCGCCCAGCTTGCGTCCATCGGCAAACAGGTCGTTCGGCCACTTCAGGCCGACCTCGTCGAAACCGGCCGCACGCAGCGCCTCGGCGGCGGCAATGCCGGCCACCAGGCTCAAGCCGCCCAGACGCGCCAGCCCGCCTTCGAAACGGCGCGCCAGCGACAGGTACACGTGCGCCGCCAGCGGCGAAGCCCACGTCCGTCCGCGCCGGCCGCGTCCGCCGGTCTGGCGCTCGGCCAGCACTACCGCCACACCCTGCGCCGGCGCGCTGCGGCGCAGCAGTTCGGCATTGGTCGAATCCACGCTCCACAGCACGTCCAGCGCGGCCACGGCGGCCCGCACCGCAGGCGGCAAGGCCGCGTCGATGCGCCCGGCATCGAGCAGATCCAGCGGATGGGTCAGCCGGTAGCCTTCGCCGGCCTGCGCATCCACCGGCAAGCCGGCCTCGCGCAGGGCATGGACGCGCTTCCAGATGGCCGCCCGGGTCACACCGGTTTCGCGCGCCAGCACGTCGCCGGACACCGGGCCGGCGGCAAGGCGGGCAAGCAGCTGACGGTCGTCCACGGCGGTTCCAGCAAGGCGGGCCGGCGATTATGCGGGAAGCACCGGTTTCGCCCCAACCCGGCGGGCCGGACTCCGCAACCTGCAGCCGGGCCGGAGTCGGGCTATAGTCGGCCTTCGCGCCGGGACCGGCGCGGCTCACGGGACACGGACCATGCGCATCGCCTGCTGCCTGCTTCTGTTGTCGGCCCCCTCTGCCGGGGCCTGGGCAGCCACGGCCGCAACCGAGCAGGCAGCAACCGCCACCGGCCGGGGCGCCTGCGTCTACACGCCGGCCGCGCATGCTTCCAATCTGGAAACACGGCCGGAAAACCTGCCGGCTCCGCTGCCGCCGGCACGTGCGTCGAGGATCACGTCGAACGCCAGCGTGCCCGTCGTTGCATCGCCGGCCACCACGCGCGGCGGCGGCAGCGATGGCGACGACCTGCCGATCCCGCGCCTGCGCGCACCGCGCTGGCACAGCTTCCTGCCGGGGATGTTCCGCTGATCGGACGCTGGTTGCGGCGCCTGCGTCCGGCACCCGCGCCCATCGATGACACGCTCTGGCGCAGTCTCGCTGGCGACCTGCCGTGGCTGCCCGCACTCGCGGCCGATCGCGCGCAACGCCTGCGTGCGCTGGCAGGCAGCTTCCTGCACCGCAAGCGCATCTCGCCGGTCTCGGAGCTGCAGCTGGACGACAGGCAGCGTCTGCTGCTGGCCACGCTGTGCTGCCTGCCGCTGATGGAGTACGGCGAAAACGGCCTGAGCGGCTGGTCGCAATTGATCGTCTACCCGGATGCCTTCCGCGTGCACCGCAGCCATGTCGATGCAGCCGGCGTGCTGCACGAGTGGGACGACGAGCTGGTCGGCGAAAGCTGGGAACAGGGGCCACTGATCCTGTCCTGGGCCGACGTGCAGGCCGACCTGGCCGAACCGCATGCCGGTTTCTGCGTGGCCGTGCACGAGATGGCGCACAAGCTGGACGTGCTGGACGGTGCGCTGGACGGCACGCCCTTGCTGCCGCGCGACTGGCAGCGCGTGTGGGCACACGATTTCCAGCAAGCCTACGACGCGCTGTGCCGCGAGGTGGACCACGGCCGCGAACCCTTGATCGACGCCTACGCCAGCGAGGCGCCCGAGGAATTCTTCGCGGTGGTCAGCGAATACCACTTCTCTGCACCGAAACGGCTACGCCGGGCCATGCCCAAGGTGGCCGCGCACCTGGAACGCTTCTATGGGCCTTCGCCGCTGGTCGCGCACTTGCCGGCGCAACGCATCCCGTGAAAGAGCAAGCCGTCTTGCGCCGTCACGGGCCAGCCGGCAACGTCACCTCGAAGCGGGCACCACCCAGTTCGTCCGAATGCGCCACGTCCATCTGGCCGCGATAATCACGCACCAGGTCCTGCACGATCGACAGGCCGATGCCGTGCCCCTGCACGCGCTCGTCGCCGCGCACGCCACGCTGCAACACCTTGGCGACATTCTCCGGCGCGATGCCCGGACCGTCGTCCTCGACCACCAGCACCAACCCGGACCGCCGCGCACCGGCCGGCGGCGGCGTGGCCCGCACGGTCAGCAACACGCGTCGCCGGGCCCACTTGAACGCGTTTTCCAGCAGGTTGCCGAGCAGCTCCTGCATGTCGCCCGGTTCGCCATGGAACCGCGCCGCCGGGTCGATCTCGAACTCGCACAGCACGCCTTTGGCGGCGTAGACCTTTTCCAGCCCGCGCACGATTTCCTCGGCGCTGGGCTCGATCTCCAGCGGCTTGGCGAACAGCTTGTGCCCGCCCGACGCGGCACGGGCCAGTTGGTAGGACACCAGGTCGTTCATCTTCTTGAGCTGGATGTCCAGCTCCTGGCGCAGGGCGTCGCCGCTGGCATCGCCGTCCAGTTGGGTGCGCATCACCGCCAGCGGCGTCTTCAGACTGTGGGCAAGGTCGGCCAACGTGTTGCGCTGCCGTTCCAGGTTTTCGCGCTCGCTCTGGATCAGTGCGTTGATGCTGTCGGTCAGCGGTTCCAGCTCGCGCGGATGGTGCTCGCTCATGCGCTGGGCCTGTCCGCGCTGCACAAGCACCAGTTCGCGCACCACGCGCTTGAGGGGGTTGAGGCTCCATTGCAGGATCAGCACCTGCAGCAACAGCAGGGTCAGGCCGGCACCGCCCAGATAGACCCACACCGAACGCTTGAACACGCGCAGCTGGGCACCGAACACGCTGGCGTCCTCGAGTACGTAGATCGTGTACGGGAACTCGGCCTCCGGGCCACCGTCGGCCCAGATGTAACCCACGCCGTAGCGGTAGACCTCGCCCTTGCTGCCGTCGATCTGGGTGACCGGATACGGGCCGCCGAAACTCTCCTGCCGCGGCTCCAGCATCTTGGCCTGCGGCAACAGCGGCCCTTCGGCCGACAGCGAGGCCCAGTGCCCGCTGGGCAGCACGACCTGCGCGTACAGGCCGCTGCCTGGGATGCCGAAACGCGGATCGGGCTCCAGGTCGGGCGTGTACAGCGAACCGTCGCGGGCGAAGTCGATGTTTTTCGCATAGGCCAGCGCATAGCTCTTGAGCTGTTGGCGCAGGTTGCTGCGTGCAGTCTCGGCGAACACCTGGCCGAGCGAATAGCCGGCCAAGGCGAGGAAGGCGACCAGGCACAGGCTGGCCGCCAGCAGCTGCCGCGCCTGCAGCGAGCGCGGCTTCCATCGGCGCAGCAGAGTGCGTCCACCTTCCATGACCGGACGCGCCCGCGCGCCGTCAGTCCGCGTTGCGCGGAATGGCGAAACGGTAGCCGCGGCCGCGCACGGTCTCGATCGGCTTCAACTCGCCGTCCGGGTCCAGCTTCTTGCGCAGGCGGCCGATGAACACTTCCAGCACGTTGGAGTCGCGGTCGAAGTCCTGCTGGTAGATGTGTTCGGTGAGGTCGGCCTTGGAGACCAGTTCGCCGGCATGCATCATCAGGTATTCGAGCACCTTGTACTCGTAGCTGGTCAGGTCGACGTTGCTGCCGGCCACGCTGACCGTCTGCGCGGCCAGGTCCAGCGACACCGGGCCGCATTCCAGCGTCGGCTTGCTCCAGCCGGCGGCGCGGCGCAGCAATGCGTTGACGCGGGCCAGCAGCTCCTCCACGTGGAAGGGCTTGACCAGATAGTCGTCGGCGCCCTGCTTGAGGCCTTCCACCTTGTCCTGCCAGCTCGAACGCGCGGTCAGGATCAGCACGGGAAACTTCTTGCCCTCCTCGCGCAACGCCTTGATCAGCTCCATGCCGGACATCTTCGGCAGGCCGAGGTCGATGATGCCCACGTCGAACGGCACCTCGCGCCCCATGTACAGCCCTTCCTCGCCGTCCTGCGCGGCATCGACCGCGAAGCCTTCGCGCTTCAGGCGCGCGGCAAGAGTCTCGCGGAGGGGGGCTTCGTCTTCGACCAGAAGGATACGCATGGACTCTCCCTAGTGTTGAGCCGGCCGCAAGGATGCGCGGCGACGGCAGGCGATCCGGTGCCCGCAGGCTTCACGGACCGGAATTCTCTCCGCCCGGCGGTGGCGGCAGCGTGATCGGGCGCGGCCCGCGCGGCGCGGCGCGCTCGGACGCCGGATCGTCCATGTAGCGCACGCGGCCGCGCCCGTCCATGTACTTGATCCGGTTGATCGAACGCCCATCGAACGGCACCCGCTCGGCACCGAGGATCTGGCCGCCGGTGCTGCGCTGGACACGGCGGATGGCGTCGGACAGCGAAGATGCCCGCTCCCGTCGCTCCACCCGCGGCATGTCCGGCGGGGCCGTCATCATCTCGCGCGGCATGGGCGGCGCGGACCGCACCGGCGCTGCCCGCGATGCCTGCGCCCACGCGCTACCGCCTGCCGCAGCCAGTACGGCGCAGCAGACCAAGGCAATGGATCGACGGAACATACGGGCAAACATGACTGCCTCGAATCCTAGCGGATTTTCCGGAAGCGTTAGAAAACGGTGAAACCGTGCTTCCCGTCAGGCAATCGAGGCTGCGCCAGCCACGTCCCGAACGGAATTCGAGGCAGATTCTTGGTTTGCGGCGGTGAATCCGGTCTGAAACCAGCCGGCACGACGCCAGTCACGTTCATATAGCTGAACGATCAGAAAATCTCGGCCACGCAACAGCGCAGCGAACCGCCGCCCGCTTCGATCGCCGCCAGCGGCACCGCGCCAATCCGGAACCCGGCCCGTTCCAGCTGCAGCGCATGCGCCGGCGCCAGTGCATCGGCCGCGCGGGCGCTCATCCACACCCGATCCGGCGCCAGCGCGATGGCGTTGGCGCAGAACGCGGCCTGCTCGTGCCGGTCCAGCCACACTGCGTGCGGCGCGTACAAGGCGCCGATACCCAACGCCGCCGCCGGGTCGGCGAATCCGTCGAGGGCCACCAGCGCGACGCGCCCGGCCAGCACCGCCAGCACCACGTTGGCGTGGTATTCGCCTTCGGCCAGATCGAACAACAGCGTGGCACGCAGGCCGAAGGCCTCGTGCATCAGCCGCGCGCCAGCCTCGTCGCAGCGCTCGGACAGGCCGCAGTAGCCGATGCCGTGCAGGCGGTCGATCACCAGCGAGCCGGTCAGTTCGCAGGGGTGCGGCTGGCCGGACAGATCGGCCTCCCCGCGCCCGAGCACGTCGCGCAGGAAGCCGCGGATGTCCGCGCGGTGCGCCTCGCGCCGGCGCACCGGGTGACGCATGCGGCCGATGATCGAACGCCCCGGCACCGTGGCGAACACGTTGTTGGGAAACACCGCATCGGGCGTGGCCGGATCTCCCGCAAACGCGATCACCGGCAGATCGTCGGACAACGCGGCCTGCAATGCGCGGTGCTCGGCCAGCGCGGTGGCGGCATCGAAGGCATCGGCCGCGGCCATGTAGCGGTTGTCGCCGGCCGACTGCTCGGCGCGGGCGAAGCCTTCCGGCGCCACCAGGAAGGCGGCCTGCGCGGTGGCCGGGCCGAACGGCGCCAGCGCGGGATCAAAAAACGGCCGCAGCTCGGCCGGGTCGCGGGTGATCATGGTTTGCCCTCGCCGCTCAGGCGGCCTGTCGGGTTTGCGTGGCCTGCAGCGCGCGCTCCACCAGCCCCCAGTCGGCACCGGGACGATGCGCCCCCTCGCTGAGGATCTGGCGGAATGCGCGACCACCGGGCTGGCCGTGGAACAGGCCCAGCACATGGCGAGTGAAATGCTTCAGCGCCATGCCTTCGCAGAGCCTGCGTTCCACGCAGGGGCGCAGGCCGCGCAGCAGAGCGGCGCGTTCGCACGGTTCGCCACCGTACAAAGCGGTATCGAGCCGATGCAGCAGGTACGGATCGTGATAGGCGGCACGGCCGAGCATCACGCCATCCACCTGCCGCAGCTGGGCGCAGGCGGCATCGAAATCGGCAATGCCGCCGTTCAACACCACCGGCAGATCCGGGCGCTCGCGCTTGAGCCGATGCGCCCAGTCGTACCTGAGCGGCGGCACCTCGCGATTTTCCTTCGGCGACAGGCCCTTGAGCCACGCATTGCGCGCATGCACGACGACCATCGCCGCCCCGGCCGCGACCACGCCATCGACGAATGCGGCAAAGCGCGCATAGCTGTCGTCGTCGTCCACGCCGAGCCGGCACTTCACCGTCACCGGCACAGGCGTGCCCGCAGCCGCCAGCGCATCGCGCATCGCCGCCACGCAGTCGGCCACCAGCGCCGGTTCGCGCATCAGGCAGGCGCCGAAACGCCCGGCCTGCACGCGGTCGGACGGGCATCCGCAGTTGAGGTTGATCTCGTCGTAACCCCGATCCCGCGCGATGCATGCCGCCTGCGCAAGAAGCGACGGCTCGCTGCCGCCAAGTTGCAGGGCCAGCGGATGTTCGACCGGATCGAAGCCGAGCAGGCGTTCGCGATCGCCATGGATGGCGGCATTGGCGTGCACCATCTCCGTGTACAGCCGCGCGTGCGGCGCAAGCGCGCGATGGAACACGCGGCACTCGCGGTCGGTCCAGTCCATCATCGGAGCGACCGACAGGCGCAGGGAGGCGTCGTAGGCGGGAGACATCGTCATGCCGCCATTGTAGCGGCGCGCCGGACACGCCCCCTGGCGCAAGCGCGGCGGCGGGCGTGCGGGGGGGTCAGCCGGCCAAGGCCTCGATGCGCGCAAGCGCCGCCGGAAGCTCGTTCGCGCCGGCGACGGTGAGCACGTGCGCGTGGTCGTCGGCCAGGCCGTGCTCCAGCTCGTGCGCCCAGGTCACGTGGTAGGGCATGTGGATGCCCCAGCCGCCGAGCTTCACCACCGGCTCCACGTCCGAGGGCAGCGAGTTGCCGATCATCGCGAACTCGCCGGGCGCCACGCCGAATTCGGCCAGCACGCGGGTGTAGGTGGCCGGGTCCTTTTCGGAAACGATCTCGATGCGCGGAAACAGGTCGGTCAGGCCGGAACGGGCGATCTTGGCTTCCTGATGGAACAGGTCACCCTTGGTGATCAGTACCACCGGGTGGCGTGCGGCGATCGCGGCGACCGCCTCGCGGATGCCGTCCAGCAGCACCACCGGGTGCTCCAGCGTGGCCCGGCCGATGTCGAGGATGCGCTTGATGTCGGCGGCGGAAATGCGCCCGTCGGTCAGCGCGATGGCGGCTTCTATCATCGACAAGGTCATGCCCTTGGCGCCGTAGCCGAACACCTTGAGGTTGCGCCGCTCCACCGCCAGCAGGTGCTGCTGCATGCCGGCCGCGCCGAGATCGATGTAGGCCGAGAGCACGTCCTCCAGCGCCGCCTCGGCCGCGCGGTAGTAGTCCTCGCTGCGCCACAGCGTGTCGTCGCCGTCGAAACCCACCAGCCTGATCGCCATCGTCCGCCCCTGCCGCCACGTGAAAGCGTGCAAGCATAACGTGCCGCCGGCCTCAGCTTGAGCGAGTCCGTCAACCTGTTGCACACGCGGCCCTGCTTTGGTCGCACCATGGCGTTCCCCGGCCTCCAGGCGCCCCTAGAATCGGCCCATGAACACCCAATACCGCAAGCCCCTGACGGGCACCTCGCTGGATTATTTCGATGCCCGCTCCGCCGTCGAGGCCGTCTCGCCCGGCACCTGGAGCGGCCTGCCCTACACCTCGCGCGTGCTGGCCGAAAACCTCGTGCGCCGCTGCGAGCCGGCCACGCTGGACGCCTCGCTGCGGCAGCTGACCGAGCGACGGCGCGACCTCGACTTCCCATGGTTCCCGGCACGCGTGGTGTGCCACGACATCCTCGGCCAGACCGCGCTGGTGGACTTGGCCGGCCTGCGCGATGCGATTGCCGAGCAAGGCGGCGACCCGGCACAGATCAACCCGGTGGTGCCGGTGCAGCTGATCGTGGACCACTCGCTGGCGGTGGAGTGCGGCGGCTACGATCCGGACGCGTTCGCCAAGAACCGCGCCATCGAGGACCGCCGCAACGCCGACCGTTTCCACTTCATCGAGTGGACGCGCGATGCGTTCCGCAACATGGACGTCATCCCGGCCGGCAACGGCATCATGCACCAGATCAATCTGGAGAAGATGTCGCCGGTGGTACAGGTGCGCGAGGGCGTGGCGTTCCCGGATACCTGCGTTGGCACCGACAGCCACACGCCGCACGTGGACGCACTGGGCGTGATCGCCATTGGCGTGGGCGGGCTGGAGGCCGAGAACGTGATGCTCGGCCGCGCCTCGTGGATGCGCCTGCCGGACATCGTCGGCGTGGAACTGACCGGCAAGCCGCAACCGGGCATCACCGCCACCGACGTGGTGCTGGCGCTGACCGAATTCCTGCGCAAGGAGAAGGTGGTCGGTGCGTGGCTGGAATTCTTCGGCGAAGGCGCCGCCAGCCTGACCATCGGCGACCGCGCCACCATCTCCAACATGTGCCCGGAATACGGCGCCACCGCCGCGCTGTTCCACATCGACGGCCAGACCCTGGACTACCTGCGCCTGACCGGCCGCGAGGAGCAGCAGGTCGCCTTGGTGGAAACCTACGCCAAGGCCGCCGGCCTGTGGGCCGACGACCTGAAGGATGCACAGTACGAACGCGTGCTGCACTTCGACCTTTCCGGCGTGGTGCGCAACATGGCCGGCCCGTCCAACCCGCACCGGCGCCTGCCCACCAGCGCGCTGACCGAACGCGGCATCGCCGACGAAACCAAGCTCGATGCCGGCAAGGCCGAGGAAGCGGCCGGGCTGATGCCGGACGGCGCGGTGATCATCGCCGCCATCACCAGCTGCACCAACACCTCCAACCCGCGCAACGTGATCGCCGCCGCGCTGCTGGCGCGCAACGCCAATGCGCGCGGGCTGAGCCGCAAGCCGTGGGTGAAGTCCTCGCTGGCACCCGGCTCCAAGGCCGTGCAGCTGTACCTGGAGGAAGCCGGGCTGCTGGGCGAGCTGGAGAAGCTGGGCTTCGGCATCGTCGCCTTCGCCTGCACCACCTGCAACGGCATGAGCGGTGCGCTGGCCCCGGCGATCCAGCAGGAGATCATCGACCGCGACCTGTACGCCACCGCCGTGCTCAGCGGCAACCGCAACTTCGACGGCCGCATCCACCCGTATGCCAAGCAGGCCTTCCTGGCCAGCCCGCCGCTGGTGATCGCCTACGCCATCGCCGGCACGGTGCGCTTCGACATCGAGCGCGACGTGCTGGGCGTTGATGCGGACGGCAACGAGGTGCGGCTGAAGGACATCTGGCCGGACGATGCGGAGATCGACGCCATCGTCAAGGCCAGCGTCAAGCCCGAGCAATTCCGCAAGGTCTACGGACCGATGTTCGACGTGAAGGTCGAGCACGCCCGGGTCAGCCCGTTGTACGACTGGCGCGCGCAGAGCACCTACATCCGCCGCCCGCCGTATTGGGAAGGCGCGCTGGCCGGCGAGCGCACGCTGCGCGGCATGCGCCCGCTGGCGGTGCTGGGCGACAACATCACCACCGACCACCTGTCCCCGTCCAACGCGATCATGGCCGCCAGCGCCGCCGGCGAATATCTGGCGAAGATGGGCGTGCCGGAGGAGGACTTCAATTCCTACGCCACCCATCGCGGCGACCACCTGACCGCGCAGCGCGCCACCTTCGCCAACCCCAAGCTGATCAACGAAATGGCGGTGGTGGACGGTGAAGTGAAACAGGGCTCGCTGGCGCGGCTGGAGCCCGAAGGCGAGGTCAAACGCATGTGGGAGGTGATCGAAACCTACATGGCGCGCAAGCAGCCGCTGATCGTGATTGCCGGCGCCGATTACGGGCAGGGCAGCTCGCGCGATTGGGCCGCCAAGGGCGTGCGCCTGGCCGGCGTGGAGGCCATCGTGGCCGAGGGCTTCGAGCGCATCCACCGCACCAACCTGATCGGCATGGGCGTGCTGCCCTTGCAGTTCCCGCTGGAAGTGGACCGCAAGACGCTGGGCATCGACGGCACCGAAACCTTCGACGTCGTCGGGCAGCGCACGCCCGGTGCGATGCTCACGCTGGTCATCCGCAAGCGCAACGGCGAGGTCATCGAGACCCCGGTGCTGTGCCGGCTGGATTCGGACGAGGAAGTGGGCATCTACGAAGCCGGCGGCGTGCTGCAGCGCTTCGCCCAGGACTTCCTGGCGTCCTCGCGCGCGGCATGAGCGGGCGCGCTTCCCGGCGCCTGTTCTTCGCGTCGATGCCGCCTGCGGCATGGCGCGAACGAATGCAGGCGCAGGTGGCGGCGCACGGCCTGGACAGGCGCCTGCGCGGGGCGATGTTCGCGCCCGGCAACTGGCACCAGTCCTGGTCCGAACGGGTGTTCGACCCGACCCCGGCCGAATGCGATGCGTTGCTGCAGGTGGGCGCGCGAGTCCGTGCCCACGCCTGCACGCTGCCGTTCAACCGCATCGACAGCAGCGGCGACGAGCCCGGCCGCATCCACTGGACGCTGCGCGCGCGCGGCCGTCCGGCGGCCTTCGATGCCGCGGCCGCATGCATCCGCACCACGCTGGCCGATGCCGGCCATGCGGCCATCGCCACCGGCGTCAGCCCGCACATCACGCTCAGCTACTGCGCCCGCGACACGCTGGAGAAGATCGCGCTCGACCCGCCGCTGGCATGGACCATCGACGAGCTGCTGCTGGTGATCGGCGGCGGCCAGCCCTATGCCTACGAGGTGATCGGCCGCTGGCCGCTGCTGCCGGAAACCGATCCCCCCGCCACCCAGATGGGCCTGTTCTGAACCCGGCCCGCCCCGTCCCACGATTGCACGCACACCGGAGTCCGCGATGTCCCGCCAACCTCAGCCCCATGCGCCGCAAGTCCGCATCCCCGCCACCTACATGCGCGGCGGCACCTCCAAGGGCGTGTTCTTCCGACTGGAGGACCTGCCCGAGGCCGCGCGCGTGCCGGGCAAGGCGCGCGATGCGCTGCTGCAGCGGGTGATCGGTTCGCCCGACCCTTACGGCAAGCAGACCGACGGCATGGGCGGGGCCACCTCGAGCACCAGCAAGTGCGTGATCGTCTCGCCCAGCACCCGGCCCGGCCACGACATCGACTACCTGTACGGGCAGGTGAGCATCGAGACCGACTTCGTCGACTGGTCGGGCAACTGCGGCAATCTGAGTACCGCTGCCGGCGCCTTCGCCCTGCATGCCGGTTATGTAAACAGGACGCGCGTGCCCGAGGACGGCGTGGCGGTGGTGCGCATCTGGCAGGCCAACATCGGCAAGACCATCCTCGCCCACGTGCCGGTGACGGCCGGGCAGGTACAGGAAACCGGCGATTTCGAGTTGGACGGGGTGACCTTCCCGGCCGCCGAGATCGTGCTGGAGTTCATCGACCCGGCCGACGACGGCGAGGAAGGCGGGGCGATGTTCCCCACCGGCCACGTGGTGGACGATCTGGACGTGCCCGGCGTCGGCACGCTTCAGGCCACGATGATCAACTCCGGCATCCCCACCATCTTCGTCAACGCCGCCGACCTCGGCTTCACCGGCACCGAGTTGCAGCCGGCGATCAACGGCGACAAGGCCATCCTCGACAGGATGGAGGCCATCCGCGTGGCCGGCGCGTTGCGCATGGGCCTGATCAAGGCCCCGGAGGAAGCCGCCACCCGCCAGCACTCGCCCAAGGTGGCCTTCGTCGCGCCCGCGCAGGACTACACGAGTTCGGCCGGCAAGACGGTCAAGGCCGGCGACATCGACCTGCTGGTGCGGGCGATGTCGATGGGCAAGCTGCATCACGCGATGATGGGCACCGCATCGGTGGCCATCGCCACGGCGGCCGCGGTGCCCGGCACGCTGGTCAACCTGGCCGCCGGCGGCGGGCAGCGCGAGGCGGTGCGCTTCGGCCACCCCTCCGGCACGCTGCGCGTCGGCGCGGCGGTGAAGCAGGTGGGCGGCGAGTGGACCGTGGCCAAGGCGGTGATGAGCCGCAGCGCGCGCATCCTGATGGAAGGCTGGGTGCGGGTGCCGGGCGACTCTTTCTGAAACGGCCGCGGGCCGCGCCGCGCCGTGCGGGCAGCGCGGCCACCCGATGCTCCGGCATCCGGATGGCCGCATTCCGACAGCAGTACGCCTCGGCGCGGCTTGCCGGTGCCACCGTGGTTTTCGGTGGCCGCCGCATCGCCGCGCTTCTGGATCCATGCGGTGTATTCGGCTGCGGTCGGATGCCCGTCGCCGTCGGCATCGACCTCCTCCCGGGTATGCGGCTGCGTGCTGGTCGGCGCCGTCGCCGCGTCTTCGCTTGCCGCGACAGCGGCGGCCCGGCCTGATCGCGTCTCGGCCGAATGGCGCTTGTGGGTCTGTGTCAGCGCCATCGGTGGGCCGTCATCAGGCCCAGCACGGCCGGTGCGCACACGCGATTGCGGCACGCTAGTTCATCGGGTCCTCACTTCTCGTGGATTGCGGAAGAAGCAGCAGCGCTTCCACAGCCCCCCCTGCGAGGCGACCGATGAAACCCTCCCGGGTGCGTGGACCGGGCATTCCACGCGGAGCTGACCCGCCTGGCGGCAATCCCTGACAAACCGATGTCGGCCCGGCATGAAGCGCGTATTGGCCTTGCGTTGCCGCCCGCCCCGAAGCCTTGCCGCAGCACGGGCCGCGGCAAGGAGCGATTCACGGCGCCGGCGCGTCGTCCTGCGACTGTCGGCTGAACAGCCGCCACCCGAGGCCGACGCCGGACAGCGCACCGACCGCTTCCAGCACCACGCGCCCGCCCAGTTGGTCCGGGTCGTGGATGTATTCCAGCGCCAGCCGGGCGTACAACGGCGACTCCAACCGCACGATGCTGGTGTAGAACAGGTTCCAGATGTCCACCCCGGCCCCGGCCGCCACCGCGATCACGCAGGCCCAACCGATGATCTGGCCCTGCGACATCCCCCCGCGCCGCCCCAGCCAGCGCCAGCCGCAGAACACCAGAAGGCCGGCCAGCAAGGCGATCACGCCGGCCTCGAGCGAACCGAGCAGGCCGAAGTGCAGCGGAAGATTCATGGCGTGCTCCCTCGTGCAAAGGGCGCCAGTCTAGTCGCTCGCACGGGCTGCGGCCCGCTCAGCGCACCGGCACGTCGTAGGCAATGGTCGGCGCGGGTTCGGGCTGGAAGGTGTAGTGCCACCACTCGTTCGGATAATTGACGAAACCTGCCGCGGCCATTGCCTGCAACAACTGCCGGCGATGGGCACGCTGCACCTCGCCCAGGCCCGGCGCGTCGGTATGCGCGCGCAGGCCGAAGTAGTCGAAGCCGGTGCCCATGTCCAGCGCCGTGCAGGCCTTGCGGCAATCGAGCAGGCCCAGATCGACGGTGGCGCCGCGGCTGTGGCCGGACACTTCGGCCACATAGCCGTCGGGGATGATCCGCGCCTTGTCCAGATCGGGGTAGAACTCGGCCTTGTTCGCCTGGTCGGCCGGATCGGCGGCCCAGGCGACGAAAGCCTTGACCGCACGCACGGGGCGGTAGCAGTCGTACATCAGCAGCGAATACCCCTCGGCACGCAGGCCGGCCTGTACCTTCGCCAGCGCCTGCGCCACCGGTTCCAGCAGCAGGCAGGTCGGCGCCTCGTAACCGGGCACCGGGCGGGCGGTGAAGTTGTGCCATCCGGCATAGCGCATGTCCAGGGCGATGTCCGGCGCCAGCGTGCGCACGTCCACCAGCCCGGCTTCGGCGGCGGTGGTGGCCGGCGACACGCTCACCTCGCCGGCAAGCGCAGGAAACGCGAATGCCGTTGCCGCCATCGCGAGCGCACAAACGACCAGCGGCAGGTATCGAATGCGACGAGCCATTGGCGGATTCATCCGGCAGGAAGCGATGCGCGCATCATCCCGCCGCGGCCTCACTGCGTCCACGCAGCGCGGGTCAGCGCGTACAGGATGCTGCGGTCCTTGCCGTCCAGCTCGGTCGCGCCGTCGCCGCGGTAGTGGTTGCGGAACGCGCGCACGGTGGCGGCCTTGTCGTCGAGCGGGTAGCCGATCAGGCGCAGCGCGATCCACGGGTCGAAGTTGGTCGGCGGGGTCTGGTCGTCGCGGTCGGGCCAGCGGCCGTAGCCGGCATCGGCCAGCCGCTTCCACGGGAACAGCGGGCCCGGGTCGGGCTTGCGGGTCGGCGCGAAATCCTGATGGCCGACGATGGCCGAACGCGGAATGCGCAGCCGCTTGCACAGGTCGTCCAGCAACACGATCAGGCTGTCGACCTGCGCATCCGGGAACGGGCTGTGCCCGTCGTTGTCGATCTCGATGCCGATCGAGGCCGAGTTCAAGTCGGTGATCGTGCCCCATTGCCCGGGACCGGCCTGCCACGCGCGCTTGCCGTCGGCGACGAGTTGATACAGATGTCCGTCACGGCCGACCAGATAATGCGCGCTGACCGGGCCGCCGCTGTTGGCCGTGCGCAACGTGTCCAGCGATTCCTGCGCCGACTCCTGGTCGGTGTAGTGCAGCACGATCAGGATCGGCCTGCGCGCGTCGAAATTCTTCGACGGCACCCAGGTGGCCAGCGGATTGCGCGGGTCGTGGGCACAGGCGGACAGCAGCACGGCGAGCAGCACCATGCCGATCAGGCGCGGCAGGCGAAACGATTGGGAACGGGGCATCGGCATGCTTCCTCGAATCAATGGGCATCGCACGCGGCGACGCGGGTAAAGGCCAGATCGGCGTAGTCGTAGCTGAAGTCGGCATCCGGGTCGATGGCCGCCATCGCCAGCGTGGTGGTCCGGGCGTGCGCGTCGCGCTTGAACGCCAGCCAAGGCTCGGCGTCCACGCTGTCCTCATCCCAGTCCACCAGCCAGCGCGTACCGAGCTTCATCACGCGGCCACGCAGCATCGGCGAGCGCCTGGATGCGAAACGCACGCCGCCGTCCGGCTCCGGGCAGATGCGCACTTCGCCGAACCACGGGTCGCGGTACACACCCTGCCATCCGGCCAGATCGCGCGTGCTCGCCGGTACCCGGGACGAGGTGTCCGGCTTGCGCGACGACGCCGGCCGCGCGGCATCTTCCCGATCCAGCAGGCCGGCGTAATACGCCGCATCGCGGTGCGCCTGCGGTTCGGTCCAGCGCTTGATCAACGCTTCGCCGAGTACCGTGCGCGCGGCCTCGCCTTCGCCGTTGGTGAGGATGACGAAACCGTTGCGCCGGTCCGGCAACATCGCCACCGACGAATACATGCCCGCCAGCGTGCCGGTATGGGCCACCTTCCATTGCCCGTCCACGTCGGCGATGCGCCAGCCGAAACCGTAGCCGTACATGTGCGTGTTGTCCCATTCGCGTGCCCGCTGCGAGATCGGCATCGGCATCTGCAGGGCCCACACCACGCGGCGTTGCGCCTGCGACAGCCACGTCGACTTCGGATCCAGCCACATGCCCCCCCAGGTCAGCATGTCGTTGATGCTGCAGCGGATGCCGCCGGCCGGCATGGACGCGATGTCAGGCACCACGTCGCCGTCCTCGCGGATCGGCACGTTGCCCGCCGCGGTGCGCATGTGCGGCTGGGCGACGTTGCCCACCCGTGCCGGGCGCCAGCTGCCGACCTGGCAGCGGCCCATGCCGAGCGGGCCGAACAGTTGCTCGCGCACCAGCACGTCGTAGGGTTTGCCGCCGGCTGACCTCGCCGGCCACCACGTACAGCAGGTTGTCGTAGGCGTAATGCGAACGGAAGCTGTGGGTGGGCTTGAGCCAGCGCAGCCCGGCAATGATGTCGGCGCGGGTGAAGTCGTTGGGCTCGGGCCACAGCATCAGGTCGCCGGCCCCCAGGCCCAGCCCGCTGTTGTGCAGCAACAGGTCGCGCACCTGGAAATTGGCGGTGACCCAATCGTCGTGCATGCGAAAGCCCGGCAGGTATTTCGTCACCGGGTCGTCCCACTTCAGCCTGCCCTGATCCACCAGCCGCGCCAGCACGCCGGTGGTCATCGCCTTGCTGTTGGAAGCGATCTTGAACAGCGTGTCCGGCGTGACCGCCTCGCCCTTGCCCGCTTCCAGCTCGCCGGCGGTGCGCAGGTAGACCACCTTGCCGTCTTCGATCACGCCGACGGCAAGGCCCGGCAACGCATAGTGCGCAAAGGTGTAATCGAAAGCTGCATCCAGCTCGGCCTTGCGCGCATCGTCCGCATCCGCTGCCATGCCAGGCATGGCGATGCCCGCCGCCAGCAAAAAGCCCGCAAGCAGACCGGTGCAACGTCTTGCCGCGAGCGCAGGAGAAGATGTCCGTCGTGCCACTGTTTCAAGCCTCCGCCGAGGGTTCGGCCGCACCCCCGCTGCGCCGCCGGCAAGCGCCGGCGACGGAACGACGGGCGACAGTGCGGCCTTGCCGGTTCACTTGAACTTGTATTCCGCCAGCACGCTGTAGGCGCGTCCGCGCGGATCGGCCACGCGCGGCTCCCAGCCGGCACCTGCCGCGTAATCGTTCATGTGCGCGGTGAACGGCGGGGCGGTGTCGAACAGGTTCTTCACGCCCAGCGTGAGCTTCAGGTTGCGGATGCCCGCGTAGCTGACGCTGTAGTCGTAGACGATGTAGCTGTCCACGTTCGGGTCCCAGCGCGGCGGAATGTAGGTACCGTTCCGCACGCTGACCGGCTCCTCGTCCTTGTAGCCGCCACGGTAGACCTGGGTCAGCGTGTGTGCCCAGTTGCCGCGTGCCCAGCTGAAGCTGAGCGTGTGCTTCCAGCGGATCGGCAGGCTGTAGTAGCGGACGTATTCGCCGACCAGGTTGTCCGAATACGGCAGGGTCTGCAGGTCCTTGGTCTTGTAGGTGCTCAGGTAGCTGCCGTTGAGGTGCACGTTGAGCAGGCCGCCGAACACATCCTCGAAGCGCGCATTGGCATCGAGCTCGATGCCGCGCATCAGGCTGCCGCCCGAATTGATGTAGCGCTGGTCGATGGCGACGATCTTCCCGCTGGAATCGCGGATGAAGTTGTCGGCGAAGATGGCGTAGTTGTCGATCAGCGTGTCGATCGAGATGCCCGACCGGATGGTCTTCTCGCGCTTGATCTCCCACCAGTCCACGCTGGCATTGAGCCACTCGGTCGGTTCGATCACCATGCCGAAGCTCTTCTGCTTGGACTCTTCCGGCTCCAGATCCTTCTTGCCGCCGGTGATCAGGTTGGGCTGGATCGCCTCGCAGCCGGCCTTGGTGGGGTCCGCCACGCCGCCCGGGCAGCTCGCCGGGTCGGCCAGATCCTGGCCGGTGTACGGGCTTTCGGCCACGCCGTAGTACATCTGGTTGAAGGTAGGCACCTTGAAACCCGTGCTGTACGCGCCACGGAAGGCCAGCATGTCGATCGGCTTCCACTTGAACGAGAACTTCGGATTGGTGGTGCCGCCGAAGCCTTCGTAATGGTCGTAGCGGCCGGCCAGCGTCACGTCCAGGCTGTCCAGCACCGGGATGTACAGCTCGGCGAATACCGCCTTGGTGTCTCGGCTGACGTTCTTGAGGATATTGCCGTTGTCGAAGGGTGCCAGATACACGCCCGCCGCTTCGGCCGCGGCATTGCCGCCGAATTCGTATTCCTCTCGGCGCAGATCGACGCCGGTGGCCAGCTGCACCTCGCCGCCGGGCAACGAGAAGCCGAGGCCGCCGGACACGCTGGCATCGACCGACGTGGTCACCGACGTGCCGCCGTACAGCTCCACGCCATCGGCCGAAGCTGCCGCCAATGCGGCCATCGCTTCGGCGGTCTGCGGTTCGCCTTCGGCCAGGAACGGGTTGAGCAACCCGCTGCCCAGCACCGCCTTCAACTTGCTGGTGTAGTAGTAGCCGCTCTCCAGCGTGGAGGTGGACTTGCTGTACGCACGCGACAGGCCCGCGTTGTAGTCCCAGCTGCCCAACGTCCCCTCGAAGCCCAGCAGCAGGCGGTAGGACTTGGTATTGGTCGAAATCTGCCGCGGACCGCACGCGGTACAGCGCCAGCGGTAGGAGATAGGCGCACCGTAGTTGAGCTGGCCGGCACCGAAATAGGCGGCCAGTGCATTGTAGATTTCGTCGTAGGCCGCACCGGTGCTCGGATACCAGGTGCTGGCGTCGAACGTGCTGCCCGGCGATATCTGGTACGGCTCGAACGATTTCTTCGCGTCCACCTCCGAGCCGACCGCCTCGAAGAACACGCGATGCTCGTCGTTGATCTTGTACGTGGCGCGGCCGATGAAATCCTTGCTCTCCAGCGGCTGCTGGATCACCGCCGCCGCCGCGTAGTCGTAGGCGCAGGCATAACGTGCGGTGCTTACGCCCCACATCGTGTAGTCGTACGGCCCCATCGTCGAATTGGCGCTGTCGCAACCGGAGGCGCCCGGCAGGTTCAGCACGTTGATGTACTGCTGGGTGGAATTGTCCAGCGGGTCCTTCACGCCGTTTCCGATCAGCGAACCGGCGCGGCTGGCCACCGTGGCGAAGGGCGTGCCGCGCGTATCGGGCGACAGGCCGCGGTCGGCCTGGAAGCCGTTGGAGAAATCGCGGTCGGTGCCGCGCAGGATTTCGTTCTTCTTCCAGCTCAGCGTGGCGAACGCGTTCCAGCCGTCCTTGTCGAGGTCGCCACCACCCACCAGCAGGGTGCCGCGATAGATGCTGCCGCCACCGGCTTCGGCCGCGTCGACGAACGCGGAGACTTCCGCGCCCTGGTAATCGGTCTTGGTGATGAAGTTGATGACGCCGCCGATGGCGTCGGTACCGTAGATCGCCGAAGCGCCATCACGCAGCACTTCCACGCGCTCGATGGCGGCGAACGGGATCGAGTTGAGGTCGACCACGCGCCCCTTCAACCCATGGGCCGCCACCCGGCGCCCGTTCAACAGCACCAGCGTCGCGTCCGCGCCTTGCCCGCGCAGGTTGGCCGCCGACACGCCGTTGTTGCCGCGCTGGTCCACCCCGGACACGATGCCTGCGTTGCTGGAAAGGTTGTCCGAGCCGTTGCCGGAGATGTTGAGGTACATCATCAGCTGCTCGGCCGAACTGATGCCCAGCGCATCGATCTGCTGCTTCTTCATCACCGTGATCGGCAGCTGGGTCTCGATGTCGGTGCGCTTGATGCGCGAACCGGTGACCGAGACGCCATCGAGCGTCTTGGCCTCGGTCTTTTTCGTTTCACTGTCCGTGGCGGACGATTGCGCGAACGCGACAGCCGGACAGGCCAACGCGATCAGCAGGGCCGCGCTCAGGCGGTGGAAGGGCAGGCGATCAGGCATCAAGGCAGGCATAGCGTCTCCGTCGTTGTTCCCGTGCAACAGGCGTTGGCGTCGTCACCCGGCATGCACAGCGTGCCGGCGACACATGGTTGTCTCCACAAGCAGGAATGGCAGGAAGCCACCCCGACACCATCCCTGGCAATCGAACCCGCATCCGATGTCTGAAAATCCCTGCATGGGCGCGTTCCCCTCCACGCCGATGCCGCTTGCTGATTACCACGCATGGAAAACCGGCTCAAGCACATTGGCTCGCGCCTGCCGACGAGCCCGCCCCCGCGATGCGGAGGCAGGGCCCCTTTTGCCTCAATAGTTCAGCGATACCACCAGTTGCGCGTAGCGCGGCGACTGGAAGCTGGTCGGCCACAGGAACTCATTCCCGAGCGATCCAACCCCGGTTTCCCTTTCCTGATTGACGGATAGCTTCTTCTGCTGATTGGTGAGGTTGTAAACGGCAAACTTCACCCTCAAGCCAACATCCTGGAATTGCTTGCTCCAGGTGGTGCTGACACCCAGCGTGTAGGTCCAGGGCAACCGCCCGTAGGCACCTCGCCGGGAAAGCGCATACACGCGATCGGCAGAATAGGTGGAGCTGCAATTTTCAACGCAGATGTAGTAGCTGTGATAGACCTTGCTGTCGTAAGGATTCCCTACGCCGAAACCGGTGACAGGCCCGCCTGATTGAGCATCCAGCGTTGCACCGATCATCCAGTCATCGGTGATCGCATAGCTTCCGCGCAACTTGACCTGATGCCGTCGATCATTCGGCAAGTAGCCGTAGCTGTTCAGGTTCACCCATGGATCGTCGAAGTTTTCAGTGCGCCCGGTATCGGCAAAGTCGGTATCCGAGTTGACGGGACCTTCCGCATTGCCCTTGCCCCATGACAGCGTGTAAGAGGCATTCATTGACCACTTGCCGTCCCACGCGCGGTCCAGCTGCAACTCCAGCGCCTTGTAATCACGCTTGGGCTTGGTCCATCCACGCTGCCCGATGTAGGTGTAGATGGCCTTATTGTTCGCATCCACGCCATCCTGCCGGTACATCGCCCAACCTTCCTTGGCAGTATCGATGGACACCCAGCCATCGGCCGTACCATCGCAGTTGGTGTCGCCCCACACAGTGACTTTCTTGCCCGGGTTGGCCATCACCCAGCCAATGTAACCAGCGGCGCCGCATTGGCCGGTGGCGCTGATTTCCATGTCGTCAATGGCATTGTGCAGCTTGCGATAGATACCGCGCACGCTGTACGACCACGCATCGTTGATCGATTGCTGGAAGCCGAGGATCGCCTCGTCCTGATAGACCGGATCCATGTTGCGGTCCACTTCCGAACGCAGATCGCCCACCGTGCCGTTGCCCTGTGAATCGTCGACCGCACCGATCTGCGCGCCGAGAATCGGCGTCACGTAGGTCAGGCCGTTGAGCGTCTTGGTTTGCCAGCCGTCCAGCGCGTAGTAGGTGCGCTCGTCGAGCAGGCCACCTGCCTGCTTGATGTTGATCACGTTGGCCACCGGCAGGAAGTAGCGGCCCACGTTGCCGAACAGCTTGGTGGTACCGTCGCCCCTCATGTCCCATGCGAAGCCGAAGCGCGGCGCCCACATGTTGTCCATCTTGATGTAGCTCTTGCCGGCGGCATCCTTGTTGTCGAAGCCCTCGTTGCGGATGCCGAGGTTGATAAGCAGGCTGTCGGTGACCGACCAGTTGTCTTCCAGGTAATAGGCCGAGTTGGTGGTCTCGAAGCTTCCGCCGATCTCGTAACGGCGCGCACGCACGTAGGCCGTGGTGCCGGCCGGCACGATGCCGCCGTTGGACAACGTCGCCCCCGGGGAGGTGGCATACACGTTGTAGTAATAACCACCCGGGCCGGGATAGTGACGATCGTAGTCGGAGGAGTCCTTCTCGTGATCGACACCGAAGCGCAGCAGATGCGCGTCGCCCAATTGCCACTCGAGATCGATGCGCGCCTGCTTGCGCTCGTCCAGACGCGACTCGACCTTGCTGCTCGACGCACACCCCACAGTCAAACCAGCCGGCCTGACCGAATTCTCCGCGGAAACATAGTTGCACTCGATGTCGGTCAGGCTTTTTTGCGAGGAATTGCGCTGGTTGTCGCCGTACATCGCACGCAACGACAAGCCATCGGTCAGGTGGCCTGTATAGCTCAACGCCCAGTTCTTGCCGCCGGACTTGGTGTAGACCTTGTTGGTCAGATCGCCCTTGGCATCGGTATCCAGGTCATAGCCATAGACGTCGTAGACCCAGTTGTCCTTGTCGCTGAAACCCAGCAGGCTCAGACGATGGTCGTCGTTGATCTGCCAGTCGAGCTTGCCGCCCCAGAACCCGTCATTCGTCGAGCCGTCCGAATACGTGGTGCCGCTGCTGTCGGTATAGCGGTCGCGATCGAAGCGCCCCTCGTACAGGCCGAAGAAGAACAGCTTGTCCTTGATCAGCGCGCCCGATGCCCACAGGTCGATCTTGTTGGTGTCGTGACCATCCTTGCTGGAGATGATGTAGGGGTCGCCATTGGGGGCGTAATGGTCGTCGGCCTTGGCCTGCAGCGCCGACGGCTCGAAGGTCATCTCCATGCCGGCATGGAATTCGTTGCTGCCCGACTTCGTGGACGCATTGATGACGCCGCCGGTGGTGCGGCCGAACTCCACCGAATAGCCACCGGTCTTGACCTGGAAATCCTGGAAGAACAAGAAGGGTGCGGCCGAGAAACCGACGCGGTTGTAGAAGTCGGTGACGTTCAGGCCATCGATGTAGACCGAATTCTCGGCTACCGACGAGCCGCCGAACGAGATGCCCTGCGAGCCGAGCGATGACTTGCCCGCCACCACGCCCGGCGCCAGCAAGGCCACCGACTTGAGGTCCTGCGCCACCGGCAGGCGCGCCACGTCCTGCGAGCTGATGTTCATCGCCGACTCGGTGGAGGTCACGTCCACCATGTTGATCACGCGCGGCGCGGACACCTGCACCGAGCCGAGCGTGCTGATGCCGCTGATCGGCACGTTGACGGTGGTGGCGTTGCCGATGGAAACGGTGACGTCGGTCACCTTGGTGGCCGCGCCGCCGTCGCGCGACAGCTCCATCACGTAATTGCCGACCGGCAGCAGCGGAATGCGGTAATTGCCGTTGGCATCCACCGCCACCGCGCGCGAGAACCCGGTATCCGGGTTGCGCACGGTGATTGAAAGACCGTTGAACGACTCGCCCTTCGGCGCGATCACGCGGCCGACCACCGAACCATCCTGCGCGAACGCGGCCGGCGCCAGTGCCCCCATGCAGGCCCCCAGCGCGATGCACAGCGCCGCCTTCCTCAAACCCTTGCCCCTCATCCTGCTCTCTCCTTCAGGTGAATCCGTGATTGGTCGAACGGTGGTGCGTCCCGGCGTCATCGCGTCCCGCCGGCAGGCAACATCTGCCAGCGGAAGTCGTAGGTCCATTGATCGAAATAAAGATTGCCGCCGCGCCATTCGACTTCGCCGCGCTGGTTGTCCACCGTTTCGGAGCGGACGAAGCGCTTGGCCGGCACGAAGGGCTTGGCGGGGATGAAGTCGCGCGAATAGTCGTCGTTGAAGGCGACGCGGTAGGCATCCAGCCCGCCCAGGTAGAACCAGCGCAGGGCCGGATCGTCCGAGGCCAGCTGGCCGGTGGTGACATCCATCGGCACCCAGCCGTAGGGCGCCAGATAGAGCTGGCCCCAGTCGTGCATCGTGTCGTAGTCGCCATCGGAGAACACCCAGCCGGACTGCCAGCGCGCAGGAATGCCGTTCATGCGCAACAAGGTGATCAGCAGCAGGGTCTGTTGGCCGCAATCGGCGTGGCCGGCGCGGAATGCGTAATCGCCGATGTTGGAGATCGTCGAATACTCGCGCGCGCCGCCCCACGGGATGGCATCGACGGCGGCGAACAGCTTCTGCGCGATCCGGTACGGGTTGGTCTCGTCGCCGACGATGGCCTTCGAGTAGGCATGCAGCGCCGGGCTGAAACGGATGTGCGGCCCTTCTTCACCCAAGTAAGGCGCCAGTGCGGGGTCGTCCGCATGGGCCGGCGTCACTTTGTCCGCATCGATCCGGAACCGCCGGCCGTGCGTGGTGACTTCGTAGCGGATCTCGAACGTGGTCGGCTTTCCGGCCACGGCCCGGGCTTCCAGATACGCCGTGCGCTGCAGCGCCGATGCCGGCGCCAGCTGCGCATTGCCGGGGGTGGCGGAGAGCAGGCGGATGTGGTCCTGCTGGCCGGCGATTTCGCGCGGATACGGCAACCACACGCGCAGCGTTTCGCCGGCCGGCACCGCATCGGGCTTCACCGTCAGCGTGTAGTCGATGCGCACGCGCCGCGGCTGCACGCTGTCGGCCCCGGTTGCCCTGGCTTCCTCGACCGCCGCCACGTGGTAGGGGTTCAGCGACTCCATCTGGCCGTCGGCCGCCGCGTGCACCGGTGGCGCGCGGCGCGCGACCGCCTGCGGATTCAGCAGGAACAGGTTGGACGGCGCGCGGTTGAACCAGCGCCGCTGGCCGTCGATGTCCAGATGCTCGATCCAGCCGGCTTCGTCCCAGCGATCGAACTCGGCCTCGCCCAGATCGGGGATCTGGCGCCGGATGCGTTCGAGTACCTGCGCGCGGTCCAGCGTGAAATCCAGGCGCATGCGATGCATGCGTTCGCGCTGGAACTCCCAGGCGGCCCGCGCGTCCGGCGTCAGGCCGGGCCGGGTCAAGGCAGCATCGATCGCGCGTTGCGCACCGGCAAAGTCGCCCGCGTCGACCATCGCCACCGTGCCATCCATGCCGGGTGCATGTGCCGGCGGCACCGGCATCTGCTGCGCGCCGGCGTCTGCCAGAGCCAGGGACAGCACCACACCGAACGCCAACCGGCGATGGCGGATGCAACGGGGTTGGCGAGCGGGGGCGGACACGTCGACACTTCCCAGCATGGCTGAAGTAACCGTTGTGTAACACGGGCTGAATCGGTCAGTCAATAATTTATTCGCAATTGTTGTTTTGATAGAAACAAGTATTCTTCAAGCTGTCCGCAACCCCAACCGGGACATGGGAGTGCCATGATGTTCCTGCCCGTATCCGCCCGCGCCACCATGCTCCGCCAGACGCTTTTCCGCGCCATCGGCCCGGCCTCCCTGCTGGCCCTGTTCGCGGCGCCGCCCCTTGCACTGGCCCGCGCCGAGCCTCCCGCCCAAGCTGCCGTCGTGGTGGTCGCGCCGGATGCGCCGCAACTCGCGCCGGACTACTGGATCGGCCGGCTGGCCGATGCGGACGCGGTCCGCCTCTCGCCGCACGCCATCGCCGCACAGAACGCCCGCATGGCCGCGCTCGACCCGCACATCGAGTCGCTGGCCGCGTTGCCTGCCCACGTGCCGGGCGCTGACGTCACCGCCAGTCTGAGCGACCTGTCCAAGCGCCCGAACCGCACGTTGTACGACGTGCACGGGCAGGTGCTCGATGCCGCCGCGATCGACGCCATCCTCGCCAATGCCGCACTCGATGCCGTGCCGGCCTCGGTGACGCCGCGCTACGGCCTGACCGTTGCCCGTGCCGACCTGCGCAGCTTCCCCACGGCGCAACGCGTGTTTTCGACGCGCGGCGACATCGACATCGACCGCTTCCAGGAATCGGCGCTGTTTCCCGGCGACGCGGTGGCGGTGCTGCACGAGAGCCGTGACGGCCAGTGGTACTTCGTCGCCAGCCAGCGCTATCGCGCCTGGGTGGAGAAGCGCCGCATCGCGCTGGGCTCGCGCGAACAGGTGCTCGGCTACGGCCAGCGCCTGCCGGTCCGCGTGATCACCGCCGGCACCGCACGCACCACCTTCACCCCCGACCGGCCGGCGGTATCGAACCTGCAACTGGACATGGGCATCGCCCTGCCGCTGCGCACCGACTGGCCGGCCGGACAGCCGGTCAACGGGCAGGATCCGTACACCTCATGGGTGCTCGACCTGCCGGTGCGCAACGACGACGGCTCGCTGGCCTTCGCCCCGGCACTGCTGCCGCGCACCGCCGACACCGCGGCAGCCCCTCTGCCGCTGACCCCGGCCAACCTGATCCGGCAGGCCTTCAAGTTTCTCGGCGAGCGCTACGGTTGGGGCCATTCGTTCGATACCCGCGACTGCAGCGGCTTCGTCTCCGAGGTGTACCGCAGCGTCGGCATCCTGCTGCCGCGCAACACCAGCGCGCAGGCGGTCAGCCCGGCCTTGCAGGAGGTGCCGCTGCCGCCGTCCTCCGACCGTGCCGGCCGGCTGGCCGCGCTGAAAACGCTCCATGTCGGCGACCTGGTCTACATCCCCGGCCACGTGATGATGGTGATCGGCCACGACGCCGGCCTGACCTGGGTGATCCACGACACTTCCGGCACCACCTACACCGGGGCCGACGGCAAGCTCGTCCGCGCGCGCCTGAACGGCGTGTCGGTCACGCCGCTGGAGCCGATGCGCTTCGACGCCGACACCCTGTACGCCGACCGCATCACCCGCATCCAGCGCATTCCCGAAAGGATTCCCGCCCCATGAAGATCACCGACATCCGCCTGGGCATGCTGCGCGTGCCGCTCAAGACGCCGTTCAAGACCGCGCTGCGCACGGTGGAAACCATCGAGGACATCGTCGTCGAGATCCACACCGATACCGGCCACGTCGGCTACGGCGAGGCGCCGCCGACGCCGCCGATCACCGGCGACACCCACGGCTCGATCATCGAGGCGATCGCGCACTTCATCCGTCCGCGCCTGATCGGCCAGGAAATCGCCAACCTCAACCGCATCACCGGCCTGATCCAGGCATCGATGGAGCGCAACACCAGCGCCAAGGCCGCGGTGGAAATCGCCGTCTACGACCTGTGGGCGCAACTGCACGAGGCGCCGCTGTACCAGATGCTCGGCGGCGGCGACCCGGTCATCACCACCGACATCACCATCAGCGTGGACCACATCGACAAGATGGTGGCCGATTCGCTGGCCGCGGTGGAGCGCGGCTTCGATTCGCTGAAGATCAAGGTCGGCAAGGACATCGGGCTGGACATCGAGCGGGTCAAGGCGATCCATGCCGCCGTCGACGGCCGCGCCTTGCTGCGGCTGGACGCCAACCAGGGCTGGACCGCCAAGCAGGCCGTGTACGCGATGCACACGCTGGAAGAGGCCGGCGTGGTGCTGGAGCTGCTGGAGCAGCCGGTCAAGGCCAGCGACATCGATGGCCTGAAATACGTCACCGAGCGCGTGCACACGCCGGTGATGGCCGACGAAAGCGTGTTCGCGCCCAGCCAGGTGTTCGACCTGATCCAGCGCCGCGCCGCGGACATCATCAACATCAAGCTGATGAAGACCGGTGGCATCTCCAACGCCATCCGCATCACCGACATCGCCGCCATGTACGGCATGGACTGCATGATCGGCTGCATGCTCGAAAGCAGCATCAGCGTCTCGGCCGCAGTGCATCTGGCGGTGGCCAAGGCCCACGTGATCAGCAAGGTGGATCTGGACGGGCCGTCGCTGGGCGTGTTCAATCCGGTCGATGGCGGGGTGATCTTCGACGAGTCCGAAATCACCGTCACCGACGCGCCGGGGCTGGGCATCCGCGAAATCCGCGGGCTGGAACCGCTGCCGTACTGACCTCCAAGAGAACCCGGACGATGCCGCGCGGAGACACCGAGAAGCCCATGCCGCCCCTGGTGAAAATCCGCTCATCGCGCGACCAGATGTCGGCCATCGAACGCCGCATCGCCGATTTCATCCTCGACAACGCCCACCTGCTGCGCGACTACTCCTCCCAGCAACTGGCCAGCGCCTTGGGCGTGAGTCAGTCCAGCGTGGTGAAGTTCAGCCAGAAACTCGGCTTCAAGGGCTACCCGGACCTGAAGTATTCGATCGGCGAGGCGGTGGCGCGCGCCAGCGGCAGCGCCGCCGAGCAACGCCCGGCCGAGCACGACGAAGACGACGCCTACACCCGGCTGGACCTGTCGCTGCGCCGGGCCAAGGCGGCGGCCGAGGAGGAAACCCGGCTGATCAATCCGCGCGCCACCATCGAACGCATCGCCGGCTTGATCGACGGCGCGCCCAAGGTGTTCGTGTGCGGCATCGGCGACGACGGCCTGTTCGCGCGCGAATTCGCCATGCGGCTGTCGCTGCTGGGCGTGCTCACCGTGCACCACGCCGACGCCATCCTGATGGCGTCCAATTTTTCGGCCGCGCGCGCCGGCGACGTGCTGCTGATGTTTTCCGAATTCGGCCAGCTGCCCGCGCTGAGCCAGCTGGCGCGCCAGTTCCGCAACAGCGGCGGCAAGGTGGTGTCCATCACCCGCCACAACGCCAACCCGCTGCGCGCGCAGGCCGATGCGGCGCTGGCCATTTCCGCGCACGACCCGGCCCCGCAGGTGGAGCAGCTGCTGTACCGTTCATCGCTGCAATACCTGCTCGATTTCCTGTTCGTGCTGCTGTGCCGGACCAACCCCGAGCGCGACCGCCAGCTGGCGATGAATCTCGAACGGGTCAACCAGTTGCTCGACGCCTGAACCCACCGGAGCCGCCATGCCTGTCCTGCCCGTGCCGTGCCGATTGCCCCCAGACCGTCCGGCGCGGCCGAAACCCCTGGCATGGCCGCGATGGGCCTTGATCGGCCTGGCCGCCCTGCCACTGCTGGCCGGCGCGAAGACACCACCGCCGACCACGCCCGACCCGCTGGCCGGCACGCGCCAGCTGGTGGTGGTGGTGCCGGCCGGCTGGGACGCGCCGCAGGCACGCCTGCAGGCGTGGCAGCGCGATGCGACCGGCCATTGGCAGCCGCAAGGCACTGCGTTCGACGTGTCGATCGGCCGTGCCGGCAGCGCCTGGGGGCTGGGCCTGCTGCCGGTGCCCGAACGCGCCGCCGGTCCGCGCAAGCACGAAGGCGACGGCCGCAGCACCGCCGGCGTGTTCGCCATCGGCACCGCATTCGGCTATGCCGGGCGCATCGACAGCGCGATGCCGTACAAGGCCACGCAGGAAGACAGCTACTGCATCGACGTGCCGGCCTCGCCGCTCTACAACACGCTGGTGGATGCGCACGTGGTCGGCGCCGATGCGGTGAAGGGCTCCACCGAGCCGATGCGGCTGGACCTGCACCACGACGGCGACATCCGCTACCGCGAGGGCTTCGTGATCGAACAGAACCCGCAGGCCGTGCCGGGCCACGGCAGCTGCATCTTCGCCCACCTGCGGCGCAAGCCCGGCGAAACCACCGCCGGCTGCACCGCGATGGAGCCGGAGAACATGCAGCGCCTGCTGGCCTGGCTCGAACCCGAGGCGCAGCCGCGCTTCGTGCTGCTGCCGCAGGCCGAATACCGCCGCCTGCAGGCCGCCTGGCACCTGCCCGCCTCCCGGGACGCGACGAAGTGAACGAAGAAGCCAACGCATCGGCGGCCCAGCCGCATCTGGTCCGCGCGGTCAGCCGCTGGCAGATCGTCGGCCTGTCGATCAACGACGTCATCGGCAGCGGCATCTACCTGCTGCCGGCCGCCGCCGCGGTACTGCTCGGGCCGATGAGCCTGTGGGCGGTATTGCTGGCCGGCCTGGCCGTGGCCCTGCTGGTGCTGTGCTATGCGCAGGCGGCCAGTTATTTCGACCAGCCCGGCGGCAGCTACCTGTATGCGCGCGAAGCCTTCGGCCGCTTCGCCGGCTTCGAGATCGGCTGGATGATCTGGCTGACCCGCATCAGCTCGGCCGCCGCGCTCGGCAACGGGCTGGCCGACGCGGTGGCGCCGCTGTGGCCTGCCGCCGGACAGGCCGGGCTGGCGCGCACGCTGGTGATCGTCGCCTCGCTCGGCGGGCTGACCGCGATCAACGTGGTCGGGGTCAAGTCGGCCGCGCGCACCGGCGTGGCGCTGGCCATCGGCAAGCTGGTGCCGCTGGCGCTGTTCGTCGGCATCGGCCTGTTCTACGTGAACTGGGGGGCCGCCTTCTCCGGCGCCACGCCGGCGCTGCACGATGCCGGCAACCTCGGCCAGGCGGCCTTGCTGCTGCTGTTCGCCTATGCCGGTTTCGAAAACATCCCGGCCGCCGCCGGCGAGTACCGCAACCCGCAGCGCGACGTGCCCTTCGCACTGATCACGATGATCATCACCGTGACCCTGATCTACGCGCTGGTGCAGGTGGTGGCGCAGGGCACACTGCCGCAGCCGATCACCGACAACATGCCGGTGTCCGAGGCCGCGCAGCAGTTCGGCGGCCACTGGTTGGCGCTGGTGCTGGTGGTCGGCGCGGTGGTGTCCATCCTCGGCACCACCAGCAACACGGTAATGCTGGGGCCGCGCTTCCTGTACGCGCTGGCCAAGGACGGCTACGGCCCGGCCTTCCTCGCCCGCATCCATCCGCGCTTCCACACGCCGGCGGCAGCCATCGTGGTGCAATTCGTCATCTCGCTGGCGCTGGCGTTGTCGGGCTCGTTCGCCGGGCTGGCCCTGTTGTCGATGGTGACCCGGCTGCTGGCCTACATCGGCACGGCCGCCGCGGTGCTGGTGCTGGCCCGGCGCTACCGCGACCGCCCGGGCGCGTTGAAGCTGCCCGGCGGCCCGCTGATCCCGGCGCTGGCCCTGCTGCTGTCGGTGGGCCTGCTGCTCAGCGCCAGCTGGCAGAACCTGCTGGCGGTGGGCGTGGCGCTGTCGCTCGGCGCGCTGATCTACCTGTTCCCGCGC
>JADHEF010000477.1_pt1 | contig 40578 bp, 33 predicted proteins | sample 8952391 | NCBI WGS metagenome assembly JADHEF01 (sample SAMN16124439, study PRJNA663245) | bioreactor sludge metagenome | isolation source: sludge (nitrite) | place: India:Bengaluru | collected 2019-02-28 | reverse complement strand
CCAGCCGGGGGGATTTTGTTCCACCAACGGGTGATTGAAGTGAGAGCGAGAATCGGCAAAGTCAACAACAACTTGAGACGGGTCAATCAGCACCGGGATGGTCCGGTATAATGAGTATTCGGTCCGGGCGGATTTGGGGTGGAATTGGGGGGGCGATTGATCACTTTTTCACCCACCGATAAACTCCTCCGATTTGTTGGGAGTGCCCGCGCCGTGATTGGCTGGAGTCAATTTGGGATTGAGGCCGCGTTTCTTCTTCAGGAGCGGGCGGGAGAGTTGGGCTTCGAGCCGGGCGCGGGCTGCGGGCGCCGACCACTGCGTCGCGGGGGATCCGGACCCGTTGCCGGGGGGAACTTTTGCGGAAGGATGGGCGGATCCGGCGCCGGCAGGTCAGCGGCCCGCATTCTGGCGCCGTTTGTCCATTTCGGCGAGCAGGTCGGCCAGGTTGACGCGGGCGGCCATGACATGTTCGTTGGCGGCGCCGTAGATGATGACGAGGTCGCCGTCGAAGACGTAGGCGCCGCAGGCGAACAGGCAGTTGAGGTGGGCGTCGGGGTCGTCGGGGGCGTCCTTCTCGTACTCCACCTCGGGGGCCATGAGGTGTTCGAGACGGCTCTCGACGACGGCGGCGGGGTTGTCGGGGGTGAAGCGGTTCATGTCGAGGATGGCGATGTCGGTGTAGTAGGTGCGGTCGCCGTTGGGACGCCATTCGCCGACATGGTACACCATGAGGAAGCGGCCGCCGCCGAGGGCGATGGGGGGTGCGCCGCCGCCGTTCCAGCGGGCGCGGAAACCGGGCAGCTGGCCGGCGCCGAACAGGTCGCCGTGGTGCGTCCACACGGCGTCGGGCGCGTCGGCCGAGGCGAGGGCGATGGCGAACTGGTGCTGCTGGCGGCCGGTCATGGGGCGGTGCACCATCCAGCAGCGGCCGGCGTGGGTGCCGGCGAAGAGGACATGGTCCTTGTTCTGGTGCGTGACCCCGCCGCGGAAGGGCCCGCGCTTCTCCCAGTGGAGAAGGTCCTTCGACACGGCATAACAGGGAGACATGATGCCCCCGCCGTCCGGGCGGATGGTGTAGCCGCAGTAGAGCATATAGAAGGTGTCGCCGAGACGCGTGATGCGGGGATCCTCGGCGCTGGTGTAGTCGCAGCCGTCGGGGTCGTCGCCTTTGGTCATCAGGGGCCGCGGCCAGCGGCGGAGCAACTCGAGCCGCGGGGTGAACACGGCCAGCCCCACATACGATGGGGGAAAGACCTCGAACTTCCGGGGGCAGGCGCGGTAGTGGACGGCCACGACGCCATCGGCGAGACGGGGATCGGCGGGGTCATGGCCGGGCAGAATCCCGGCGATGATGGTGCGGTTTTCCGGCGTGTTGGGCAGGTACACGGTGGCGGCGTTGAACACCTGCCAGCTCTCCCATCCGTCGCCGATGGGGCTGAGGATCGGGTGTCCGCCGTTGAGTCGTTCCACTTTGGGGCTGGTTGCGGTCATGGTTGTGCCGTTTCGTCCTTGGATCGGGGGGGTTACGCGCCGCGGCGGTAAACGACGGGGTTGAGCTCGCTGGCGGCCGGGTCGCCGGGGGCGCAGCCGGGCATCCAGCGCTCGGCCTCGCGGGGGTGCTTGTCGGTCTTCCAAGGGCTGAGGCGGATGCCGTCGGCGATGAAGATGATGGTCATTGCCTCGCGCATGCGCCTGCTGGCGTTTCCGGGGGCCTTGTGGAGCGTCCAGCCGTAATGCCAGGTGGCGTCGCCGGCGTTCATCTCGTTGATGGTGAGGCGGGCGCCGTCGCGGATGACGCGGCCGCGGAAGACGCGCTCGGACTCGTCGGAGATGGGGAGGGCGTCGAGTCCGCGGGCCGTGTGGGAGCCGTCGGCGAAGACGAGCGTTCCCATCTCGATGGAGGCGTCGACGAGGGGCATCCACATGGTGACGGTGTTGTCTCCGTCGAGGGGCCAGTAGTACTGGTCCTGGTGCCACGGGGTGTGTCCGCCGCCGGGTTCCTTGAAGAGTGCCTGGTCGTGGTAGATGCGCACGGCGTCCACGCCGAGCAGGTCGGCGGCCACCCTGCCGAAGCGGCGCGCGAGGCTGAAGCGGCGCACCCCGTCGTCCACGCGCCACAGGTTCTCCATCTGGAGGAACGCCTGGTTGTAGGTGTCGCGCTCGGACACATTTTTCTGGTAAACGCCGCCGCGGGCGGCTTGCTTGAGGCTGTCCACGACACCGGCGATGCGCCCGCGGTAGGCCGCCACCTCCGCGCTTTGCGCAACGCCGCGTGTCAGGACATGCCCCAGGCTGCGGAAGTCCGCAACCGCGGTGGCAGACAGGGGATATTCGTCGTCGAGTTCGGGCAGGGACCGGGTTTCCGGGTTCATGGGTTTGGCTCCATCGTTGGGTTGGCGATGACTGGCTCATCGGCCCCCGCCGGCCATGCGCGAACTCCGTCGCGGTCGAGCACAAAGGGAATAAGCGTGCCGCCGAGTGACCGGCAGGCCTCCTCGAGGCGGTCGCGGCATCCGTCGCGCGCCAGCATCAGCAGGCATCCGCCGCCGCCCGCGCCGCACGTCTTCGCACCCAGGACAAGGGGGCGGATCGCGTCGTAGTAACTGTCGAGCAGGGCATTGTTGCACGAAGGGTGCAGACGCTGGTGCTGGACCCAGTTCTCGTCCAGGCACCGGCCGAATGCGGCGAGGTCGCCGGCCTCCAGGGCCGCCGTGCCCTGGTATGCCAGGGCCGCCAGGCGTTTCATCGCGTCCACGACCGGGCTATGGGGCAGGGCGTAGGCCGCCCGGATGTCGGCGTGGATGGAACCGGAAAGGTGGACGCCGCCCGTGAACACCACCACGGCCCTGCGCTCGAGTTCGGCGCGCGCGGCCCCGGATAGGGTGGGCCGGAAGTGGCCCACGGTGCCGTCCCTGCGGAACTCAAGAAGGTTCACGCCGCCGAAGGCCGCACCATAACTGTCCTGCGCCCCGCCGGCAAAGCCGGCGTCGGTGCGTTCGATGCGGTTGGCCAGCGCGGCGGTTTCCATCTGGGTGCGGCCCGTTCCGGTGGCAGCCTGGAACAGCGCCACGAGCGCCACGCCGAGCGCGCCGGATGAACCGAGGCCGCTGCCGGGAGGAATGTCCGACCGGATGCGGAGGCTGAACCCGACCGGGGGCGCCGTGGCGCGCACGATGGCCTTGACCAGCCGCAGGTCGCCCTCCACCGCCAGGTCGTCCAGGGAATCGAAGACTTGGCTGGTGCCGAAATCGTCGCTCACGATCTCGATGCGTTTTGTTCCGGGTAACAGGTGCAGCCGGGCGCGGAGATAGCGGCGGATGCCGACGTTGAGCACGGCGCCGCCGTGATCCGTGCAGAATGGCGGGGCATCGCTACCGCCGCCGGCGCAATCCACGCGGACCGGCGCGCGGCTTTCGAACGAGGTCGCTTCGGTCACCGCCGGTCCCCCTTCTTCGCGTCCGCGATGATGACGTCCGCCCCGCCCCTGCGGATGGCCGACCGTGCCGGGGAGGGAAGGCGGCGATCGGTCACGACGGTCCGGAAATCCGACCACTTGGCGAAACGGACCTCGCGCGGCGCGTCCCACTTCGAACTGTCGAGAAGCAGGACCGGGTGGCGTGAGCGGGTGATGGCATGGCGCTTGACCGTGGCCTCGTCGAGGGCGGTGGCCGACGCGCCGTCGGCCGCGCAGGCACCCGAGGCGCCGAGAAAGGCCATGTCGAACCGGAGGTTTCCGAGCCACTCGCCGGCCAGGTCGCCGACGAGGGCGCGGCTGACTGCCTTCACCTCGCCGCCGATACAGATCACGCGGGGTCCGCCCTGGGCCGCCAGGGCAGCCAGGGGGATGGAGTTGGTGTAGATGACCAGGTCGCGGCGGCTCATCAGCAGGCGCCCCGCGTCGAAGCAGGTGGTGCCTCCGTCCACATAGAGGGATGCGTTCGGGGGGACGAGGGCGGCGGCCGCGCGGGCGATGGCCTGCTTCTCGTCGGGGCGCTCGGCGTCGCGGGTCTCGAAGGTCGTCTCGCCCAGCACGGCGCTCGGGTGCAGGATCCCGCCGTAGACGCGGACGGCCAGTCCGTGGCTCTCGAGGGTCTTCAGGTCGCGGCGCGTGGTGGCTGGGGAGGCGCCGAAGGCGGCCTCGATCTCCCCCACGGAGAGGCGGCGCCTGCGCTCGAGAAGGTCGAGAATTGCCTGGAGTCGTCCATGAACGATCATGGGCGGTTTGTGATTGACTCGCTCATCCGTGTCAACCCCAATCCGCATCCAGAAACGCGAAAGGCGAGGTTGGCACGATGGAGAATCCGAGGGAGCTGATGTGCCGGGCCATGGCACTGGGGGAGCCGCCGAGGGTGCCGGTGATGTGCCAGCTTTCCATCGGGCACACGCTGCTGAACAGCGGCGTCCACCCGGTGGACTTCTTTCTTTCCAACGAGTCTTACGCCGGGGCGCTGCTGGGGATGCGGGAGGCTTACGGGTTTGACGGCATCCTGATCCACAAGCCGGGCCGCGACCCGGCTTTCGGCGGCCTGATCGACACGGCGGACCGGGATGCGGCGACCCCGCGGATCACCCTCCGGGGCGGCGGGTGGATCGACTGCACGCGGGACGACGACCCGTACCTGCGCGAGGTCGGGCTGTCGCGGCCGGAGGATGTGACGCAGATCGACCCCGCCGACCCGCTGGCCTGGGCTCCGCCGGCGTTCGCGGAGTGGTGCCGCCACAAGGGCACGGGCAACTGGGCGACGCCGGACGCGTTTCCGGATTACTATTACGGCTGCATCGACCTCGTGCTGGCCGCGGCCGGCGACGAGTACTCGGTCCACGGCGAGGTCCGTGCGCCGTTCGACCATTTCCTGAACATCGTGGGGATGCAGGACGGGCTGGTGGCGCTCGCGCTGGAGCCGGATCACTGCGCGGCGATCATGGACACCTGCACGCGGACGAGTGTGGCGTGGGCGGTGGCGCAGGCCAGGCGCGGGTGCGACGCGATCAAGATCTCGTCGCCGTACGCGGGCGCGGGGTTCATTTCCCGCGACATGTACGCGGAGTGGATCGTGCCGTTCGAAAGGCGGGTGGCGCAGGCCGTGCGCGACGAGGGGAAATTCGTTTACACGCACACCTGCGGGGCGATCGGCGACCGGCTGGACCTGCTGGCGGAAACGGGCATCCACGGCATCGAGACGCTGGACCCGCCGCCGCTCGGCACGGTGGACCTGGGCGCGGCGAAGGCGCAGCTGCGCGACCGGCTGTTCATCAAGGGCAACGTGGACCCGGTGAACACGCTGCTGCGCAAGACGCGCGACGGGGCGCTTGCGGACGTGAGGAAGGCCCACGAGACCGGCCGCGAGGGCGGGCAGTTCATACTCAGCACGGCATGCAGCGTGGCCCCGCACACGCCGCCGGAGAACGTGCGACTTCTCGCGGACGTCGTTCACGGGCGCGCGTGAGGCGGCAAACCAAATTGGGAACGAACCTGAAACAAGGGGAACGGAAATGAGCAGCGACGAGAAGGGCACCACGCAGACCGCCACCGGATGGTTCGAGTGGCAGACGACGAACGCGGGGAAAATCTGGAACCGCTACGTGTTCGATCTGGAGAAGTACTGGGGCGGCGTTTTCCCGAAAGAACTGCCCCCGGATTTCGAGCTGTTCCGCGATTACCCCTGGGCCGTGGGGCCGTTCACGAAACACGGGGGCAACCCCATCCTGCACCCCACGCCGGGCGGCTGGGACTGCGGGCACTTCGACGGCGGCGTGCACAACGGGGCCATCGTGCGGCATGACGGCACCTGGTATTACATCTACCGGGGCGAGCGCCCGATCGACTTCGAATCCAAGAGCGACATCGACTACGTGTGCGACATCGGCATCGCCACCAGCACGGACGGCATCCGCTTCACGAAGGATGACGCACACAGCCCGCTGTTCCGCCGGGGAGACGCCCGCCGGTTCAGCTACGAGGACGTGAACATCGCGCGAAGCGGGGACACCTGGTACCTGTTCTGCAACCAGTGGGACTGGGAGCGGTTCACCGACCCGAGGTTCAGCGGCACCTTCCTCGCCACGTCGCGGGACCTGCTGCACTGGGAACCGCGCGGGATCGTGTTCCCGGACGCCGCGCGGACGCACCGCAACGCCGTGGTGCTGCAGACGCCGGAGAACGAGGCCGTGCGGGTGAACGGGCGGTTCGTGATGCACATCAACGACGGGCTGATGGCGTACAGCGACGACATGGTCCACTGGGAGTCGCGCGAGATCGCCCACCAGTGGCCCGGCGGCGAGGGCTGCTTCGCGCTGGCAGGGCACGACCCGGCGCGGCCGGACGACATCATCCTTTTCACGGGCGGCCACCACTGCGGGCACTTCTACGCGGTGGGCCAGGTGCTGTTCTCGATGGACGACCCGGAGAAGCCGCTCGCGTGGCTTCCGCGCCCGGTGCTGGAAGCAGAAGGCGACAAGTACCCGTGGGAAAACGGATGCGACGCGAACCCGCCCCACGAGCCGCTGTCGGGGTTCCGCGACTGCATCTTCTTCAACGGGCTGACGCGCCACGACGGGCGGTACTGGGTGTATTACGGCGGCAGCGAGTACTACACCTGCCTCGCGACGGCGCCGGTCGCGCGGTAGCGGGGCGGGAAGAGCGGGTCCACGAAGAGGCACAAAGAAGAAGCGAAGGCACACAAAGGAAGGGCAAGGAATCCGCAGCCAGCCGGCGCGGGGACCGGACCGCCAAATAACCTGTCACCGAATTCCTGGGGGCTCCTGCCCCTTGTCCGGCAAGGTGGATGAGCGTTGTCGGTTTGTGCGTCTCTTGTGCAGTTTTTGCTGTTTGGCGCTTTTGCGCCCCGCCTTTTCTTCAGGCATTCAGCTCCAATAGCGGCAGTACTTCTCCAGCGCGTCGAAGCCGGCGCGCAGGTTGGCGACGGGCGTGGGGGGCCACGGTTGCCAGCACATGGACAGGCCGCCCTCGCGGGAGCCGAGCTTCATGACGCACTCGCGGATGTGGTCGTCGATGTCCTTCGGCGATCCGGTGACGGTCACGGCCTGGCGGTCGATGTCGAGGTCGATGGCCATGCGCCCCTTCACCTGGTCGCGGATGTTGTCGATGCCGTTCACCAGGTCCTGCAGGTTGATGACATCGCCGCCGCACTCGACCAGGTCGTCGATCAGGTCGAGGATGTAGCCGTCGGAGTGCTCGTGGACGATGATCCCGGCTTCCTTGACGGGTTGCGTCAGTTTCAGGTAGGTAGGCTTGATGTAGCGGCGGAACAGGTCGGGAGAAATCATCGGGGTCGTCTGCATGCCGAGGTCCTCCGGGATGAGGACGAGGTCCGGCTTGAGGGCCACAAAGCGGCGGATGATTTCCAGATTGAAGGCCTCCACCATGGCCACCAGATCGTCGAGCCGCGGCTCCTCCTCCATCATGTCGATCATCAGGTTCTCGTAGCCGCGCAGATCCTGGAGGCGCAGGAAGGTGTGGCCGTGGGGCAGGCCGACGCCGAACAGCTGACCCGACTCGCGCGCGGCCTCGCCGCCGGTGCGGAGGGCGTCCCAGTCGATGGGGCGCATGCCGTCGGTCCTGTCGGGGTCTGGCGCGCGGAAGCCCTCGAAATCCTTCCAGTCGGCCAGCGCGTGCCTGGTGACGCCGCCCACCATGCCGGTGAAGGCCGTCTCCCACACGCACCCCCAACCGTCGGTGTAGGGTGCTCCCGCGACCAGGTCGGGCGGCAGGTTCGGCCACTTCGGATCGATGTCCCCCTTCCTGTAGCCCGGATAGAGGATCGGGTGCGTGAGGAGGATATCCTCGAGCTCGGCGGCGTCGTACTGAAGCCACATCATGGGCGGGAACGCCGCGTGGATCGGGATCCATTCCGGCTTTTGCAGGCGGTAGGCGCGGATCAGGTTTTCGCGGGCGTTCATGCCTGGGTCTCCCCGGCAAGGCCGGCCTTGCGGCGCAGCCACTTGGTCATGTCACTTGGCATCGGGCGCAACTCGTGGATGCGCCGGACCTCGAACTTCACCTTCTCCGGGATGAGGTCTGCCGCGCGCGGAAGCAGGGCCGCGCCCCGGCCCGAAGCGCGGCCCGATGTCCACCCGCTCTCGCGCTGCACGGGGACGACGGATTCCGTGGAGCGGAACAGCACGCGCTCGGGGTTCTCCGGGTCGAGCAGCATCACGCCGTGGCCGACTTCCGTGAGGCGGTCTCCCCCGTCGCCGGTCCAGCGCACTCCCCGGTAAACCACCAGCCACCCCAGTTCGGGATCGGGACGCGCGGAAACGCCGTCGAAGAAGAGTCCGTCGGCATCGAAGTACCCGGGCCGCTGCCCGACGGCCCGGGCTGCGCTCTCGCGGCAGGCCGCGGTGTCGAGATGGCGCACGATGGAAACGGTCCGCGTGGACGGCTCGTTTTCAAGTTGCCAGCTCCAGCCGCTGAGCGGTTCGGGAAAGGCGAAGGCGGCCGTCTCGGCGTCGGGCGCGGGGATCCCGCGCAGGGCGGCCCGCCGCATGATGTCGCCGATGACGGCGGGGGGGACGAGATCGCGCAGTCGGAACTCGGCGCGGGCGACGGCGGTGTCGCCCACACCGGTGTAGCACTGGAACAAGTCGTCCAAACCGTTGCGGCCGGGGACCGATTCCAGCTGGCCCCCGGCGAACATGACGGCGTCGAGGTGGGGAAGGGCCGCCACCCATTCCCCCTCCTCGACGTATTCCCGCCAAACCTGGTCGGCCTCCAGCACGGGGTCCTCGGAGTAATAGAGGCACTCGCCGGTGCGGTGGCAGAGGATGCGCAAATAGGGCAGATAGGTGAGTTTCCACTTCTGCGTGACCGCCGGGTTGGCGATCGCCTCGTTGAAAACGCCGTGCACGACGTCCACCCACACCTCGGCGTCGCCGATCCGCGCGCGCACGGGGGAGCCGTTGGCCCCGATGTGGGAGTTGTCGCGGTACCCGGGCCGGATGCAGGTCTGGAGCGTGCCGAAGGGCGTGATCCCGTCCGGCGTGGCCGCGGCGAAGGTGTCGTTGCCGGTGTTGATCACGGCGATGTCGGGCACGGGCCGGTGGTGCATCCGCAGGGTCGCGTCGGCGAGCCGGACAAACACGATGTCGTTCTTCACGGTTTTCGAGCCGTAGATGTGGCGGGTGCCGTTGACGCCGCACGGCTCCCACACGTTGCCGCCCCACCAAAGGACGGCCCATTTGGCCCGGAGGGAATCGGCGGGGAGGCCGGCGATTTCGAGGGAACGCTCGATGCGGCCGGTGAAACTGGAGCACGACATCCGCACGATGCAGCTGTTCACCCAGTCCAGCGATGCGTCCTGGTAGATCAGGTACAGGTAGCCACCGTCCACCCACGCGCGGAAGTCGTGCATGACGGCGACGCGGTCCCGGTCGGGGCCGGCGACGTGCTGCTCGTACTGCTTCTCGTCGGTGGGCAGCGCCGGGGCGTCGGGCACGGTCAGGATGGGGAGCGGCAGGCGCCAGGTGACCTGCTCCCCGGTTTCGTCGAGGATGGCGAGGCCGAGGTGGCTTCCCCACACATCGTGCGGGCCCATGCGGTAGTAATCGGCGTCGCCGCCGGCGCGGTATCCGAGGAAGACGCGCGGGTCGCCATCCACCCGGAAGCAGCAGGGGTTGGTGGTGTGGTGCCCCTCCCAGGCGCCGAACGGCGCCTGCTTCCGTGGTTCCACGACATAACCGGGAATCTTGCGCATCAGCCGCGGCTGAACCATCGGCCCTGACCTCCGAGTTGCTAAATTATTGCTAAACTTATTATGAATTTACCCATTCGTGTGGTGCAACCCGCCCCTTGTCAAGGGGGAAACGGTTCCCCGGGCCCGGGTTTCAGTCGTACCGGTATTCGGCTGCGACCTCGACGAGGGCGCGGATGTTCGCGTCGGGCGTGTCGCGCCCGCACTGGTCGCCGGTGGAGAGGATGAACCCGCCGCCCTCCCACGCGTCCTCGATGGCCTGGCGCGCCGCGCGCTTCACCTCGTCCACGGTGCCGAGCAGCATGACATTGGTGGTGTGCAGGTTGCCCATGAGGGAGAGGTTTGTGCCGCGGACGATTTCCTTTGCCTCGCGCAGGGTGCAGTCGCCCATGGGCGGGATCTCGAGCGGGTTGATGCAGTTCAGGTCGGTCTCCCGGCTGCACACCTCGACGAGGTGCCGCTCCTTGCCGCACGAGTGGACCATGCTGAGGCACCCGGCCTCCCTGATGACCCGGCAATGGTCGCGCAGGGTGGGGAAGGAGTAGCGCCGCCACAGTTCGGGCGAGGCCATGGTGATGGAGCCGGACCCGCCCGTGAGGATGAAATCGGGTTTGGCGGCCAGCAGGTGGCCGAGTTCCGACATCAGCCGCGCGTGGTGGAGTTCGCGGAGTTCGTCGAGCAGTTCGGGGCGGTCGGCCATCAGGTCGGTGAGCGTGAAGATGCCGCCCTCGAAGTAATCGAACCACATCTGGAATCCCGGGGTCGCGATGCCGCAGCCGAGCACGCCGAGCTCACCGAGTTCCGCCCGCTGCAGGGCAATGATGGAGTAGTCGGCGGAGACGATTTCGCCGAGCAGGTGACGGAAGCGGGGGAAATCGCGGTCGATGTCGGCGATGGGTTTCTTCACGACCTGGGGCGGGTTGTCGTCGGTGAACCGCACGCAGGTGGTGAGGTCGCCGTCGGGCGTGTGGTGGGTGATCTCCTGCACGCGCTCCTCCGCCCTCTCCACCACCCAGCGCGTCGTGGCGGTCACATCGAGGGTGACAAGGGGCACATGGCCGTACATGAACCACCCGTCCATCCCGAAGTGGCGGAGCGCGTCGAGGTAGGCGCGCCACAGCGGCGGGTCGCTGTCGATGAAGACGGAGTAGAACCCCCTGCCGGCGAGGCGCGTCGGCACCATGGCCGAGATGTCGGGGGCGACGGGAACGCGGTCGGGTTTCGCGTTGCGGATCGCGGTCAGCATGCGCTGCCGGGGTGTCATTGCGGGTCTTGGCATGGCGTGTGGCTCCCTTGGTTCAGCGGCGCCTGCGGGCGGGCGGCCCCGCGGGGGGCGCCGTGCTCGCGCGGACAACGAGATCGGACCCGACGAGGACGCGCAGCGGGTGGGTAAAAGCGGCCTGGTGCAGGCGGCTGGCGGCCACCTCGAGCGCCATGCTCCCCATCTGCTCGCGGTTGATGCAGACGGTGGTGAGGGGCGGACGGGTCCGGGCGGAATGGCTCTTGCCGTCACAACCCACCACGCTGACCTGCCGCGGGACGCTGATGCCGCGGGCGGCCAGTTCCTCCAGGGCACCCCAGGCGAGGTCGTCGGTGGCGCAGACCACGGCGGTGAAGTCGCGGCGCCGGGCGAGGAGGCGCGCGCAGGCCCGCCGCCCGCCCTCCGGCGTGTTCAGCAACTCGTCCGTGTCCACGAGCGCGGTGTCCAGGCCGGACAGCCGCTCCTCGGCATGGATCCGGAATCCGCGCCACCGCTCGAGGGCCGAGAGATTGGAGTGTTCGCCGCCGATGAACGCCACCTTCCGGTGGCCCAGTTCCGCGAGGTGGTTCACGGCGGCGCGCATGGCGCCCATGTCGTCGTTGAGCACGGTGTCCGAGGCTTCGGAATCATCCCATCCGCAGGCGACCATCACCATCGGCCGCCCGAGGGCGGCCAGGGCTGCCGTGAACGCGGGCTGCGTGACCCCGACCAGGATCCATGCGCCGGCCAGCGCGGCCTGGGCCCGCAGCGCGGCCGCGGCGCCCGGTTGCGAGGGGTCCACCGGGGAGAACATCGTGCGCAGGCCGCGCGCTGCCGCGGCCTGCTCCACGCCGCGCACGATGGGCATGAAGTACTCCTCATCCGGCCACAGGAACCGCCGGTCGAGCACGACGCCCACCGAGTTGCGGCGGAGGCGGTCGCGGCGCGGCTGCGGGTCGTATCCCATGTCGCGCGCGATGCGGCGGATCTTGTCCCGGGTCTCCTGCCCGATGCGCCCCGTCCCGCTCAACGCGAGAGAGACGCAGGACTTGGAGACACCCGCCCTAGCCGCAATCGCGTCCAAGCCGATCTTCCTGATTTTCGCCATTCCGCGCGATCCCGACCGCCGAGATTTCCCGTCCGATGCGACTGGTGGCGCTAAACAAGTGCTAAACGAAAGCATTGTCCAGCGAAATCAAACCGGCTTGATTCTTGGGGGGGCGTCCGCGGCGCGCCCGGCGGCGCCTCCCGTTCCCACCCCACCAACCCGGCCCGGGGAATCCGTCCGCCTAAACCGGTTTTTCGATCACCCTCACAAGCACCTCGTGGGCCTCGGCGAGCTGTTTGCGGATGGGGATCTTCTGCGGGCACTTTTCCTCGCAACCGCCGCACTCCGTGCAGACGTCGGCGTGCGGGGCCCTCCACCAGGTGTCGGTGGGCATCGAGGCGTACTCGCCCCGCGCCGACTCCCACATGCCGTACACGCGCCCGCGGTTGTACAGGCCGAACACCCGCGGGATGTCGATCTCGGCCGGGCACGGCTTGCAGTAGCCGCACGCCGTGCAGTACAGGTCGGCGGTGGCCTTCAGGCGATCCAACTGCTCGTCGATCGCCGCGTAATCGGCGGCGCCGAGGGCCGTCGGGTCCGACGTGATGGCCAGGTTCTCCTCCACCATCGCGAGGGTTTCCATGCCCGACAGCGCCACCGTGACGTTCGGGTTGGCCAGCACGAAGCGCAGCGCGAGTTCGGGCACGCGCCGGATCTGCGGCAGCAGTTCGCGCATCACCGGCGTGTCGGCCCCGAGCCGTCCGCCGGCAACCGGTCCCATCACCACCACGCCCATCCCCTTCCCGTGCGCGTGGGCGATCCCCTCCTCCAGGGACCGGTCCAGCATGTTGTACTGGAGCGTCACGACGTCCGCGTAGCCCGTGTCCACGAGTTTCACGAGCGCCTCGGCGGTGTCGTGGAACGAAAAGCAGATGTGGCGGATCAGGCCCTGATCCTTCGCGCGCGCCATCCATTTCGAAAGCCGCGGCTCCACCGCGTCGGTGTAGCGCTGCCAGCCCAGCCCGTGGTGGTTGTACACGTCGACGTGGTCCGTGCCGAGCCGCTCCAGGCTCTGCTCCAGGTTGTCCCACCAGGCCTTCTCGTCGTCCCCGTAATACGGGTTCTTCGTGGACACCACGATGCGGTCGCGCCACCCTTTCAGGGCTTCGCCCACGGCCTGCTGGCTGTCGTTGTTGCAGTAGCCCACCGCGGTGTCGATGTAGTTCACACCGCCCTCAAAGGCCCGGCGGATCATGGGGATGGCCAGTTCGCGGTCCACCACCGCCTCCGGCCCCTGCCCGACCATCGGCAGGCGCATGGCGCCGAAACCCAACTGCGAAACCCGGAGCCCGGTCCGGCCCAACGTGCGGTAGTTCATGAACCACTTCCTGCAATCGTGTTGCCATGTTTACGCGGGATGGACGCGCTGATTCCCGTTTGAGGTGCCCGATGGCGGTTTTCACGCTTATTCCCGCTGCTGTGGCCCCTCTGCCGGGCCACACCCGCACCGGCGCGTTCTATCGCGACCACTGGGGGAAATCTGACCGGCGGCAGAGCGCCGGGCCTAGGGTGCGGACCGCAGAGGGTCCGCACCAGCGAAGTGGAGGGTCCGTTCTAGCGGGTTTTTGGGGCGCGGGCTGGGATTGAAACTCTCGATATCAGCCGTTGATTGGTTGTAACCACCCTGCTAATCTTTCTGCCTTTCATTTGGAGGTAGCGCCATGGTCCGCAAGACGTCCAAGGAAACGGCGAAGGTCACCAGGAAGGCCCCGGCCGGGCAGGTCGCCGCGAAGACGGCCCAGCCGCGCAAGGAGGTGGCGAAGTCACCGGCCGGCAGACCCGCGAAAGCCGCGGCCAAGAAAATACCGGCGCCCAAGGCCGCCGGCAAGGGCGGGCTTACGGCCGCAGCCGGGGGGAAGGCTCCCGTGGGGGGCGCGAAGCCGCGCCTGCTGGCGGGCGGCAATCCCCAGATCGCCAAGGGCGACGGCGACGGGCCGTTGCAGGCTTACCTCGCGGCCATCCCGGGTTGGAAAGGCGACGCCGCGCGCCGGCTCGACGCGCTCATCGTGCGCACCGTGCCGGGAGTGCGCAAGGCCATCCGGTGGAACTCGCCGTTCTATGGCATCGAGGGCCGGGGCTGGTTCCTCAGCTTCCACTGCATCACGAAGTACATCAAGGTGGGGTTCTTCCGCGGCACGTCGCTGCGCCCCGTCCCCCCGGTCGAGTCCAAGCACCCGGAAGTGCGCTACTTCCACATTTACGAAAACGAGCAGCCGGACGAGAAACTCGTGGCGGACTGGATCCGGCAGGCATCGGAACTGCCCGGCACGGATTGCTTCTGACCGGCGGCCAGTTCCCGCCGGCCAACCGGGCGGCGGCAGAACCACGGGGATGGGATTGCGCATTTCGGCTTCATCCGCCAACCTCGCGCAGATGCACCAGAGCAGGACCATAACCTGACAGGCGGTTTCCGACACCATGCAGCCAAACGACACCGCGATCCCCATCCTTCCCAGCCGGTCTCTGGGTGACACGCTGACCTTCTATCGCCGGCTGGGTTTTTACGGCGGGATCCATGCCGTCGGCGACTACGCCATCCTCAGCCGGGGAACCGTGGAGCTTCACTTCTTCACCCACCGGGAACTCCGTCCCGCGGAATCGTCGGCCATGTGCTACATCCGGGTTTCCGACGTGGATGATGTTTACGGGGCGTTCGCGTCGGCCCGGTTGCCCCGGCACGGCATCCCGCGCATGGATGGCCTGGAAGACAAGCCGTGGGGAATGCGGGAGTTTGCCATCGTGGACCCGGACGGCAATCTGCTGCGCATCGGGCAGACGCGGTGACCGGGAAACCCGGCGTGCGCACCGGTTGCATGCACTGCCCGGGGGGCCGGGGTGCACCGAGGCTTGACTATGTGCCGGAAAGGTTCTGCGTGGTTCCCATGAGATGGATTGTTTTGGGCGTTTGGCTGCTAACCGCGGCGTCGGCAGGCGCGGATGCGTTTGACGATCCCACCACCTTCACGAACGTGCCCGCAAGCAGCCGGGTTGAGGAAATAGCCCGAAGGGTGTCCGCCGTCCAGCAACGGTCGGACCTGAAGTTGCCGGAATTTCATCGCGGACCGGCCGCCGTGAGGCCGGTCGCAGCGTTGACCACGGCGTCCCTTTCGGGGCGCTACTCCAACCCGGGCCCCACGCTGGAGGGAGGCCTTTCGGGGGACGATCTTTACCTTTTTCCCGATGCGTCCTTCTTTTTTCTCAAGTGGGCCGACATTCTTCCCAGAACCATTTACAGTCGGGGATCCTGGCAGGTGGAAAACGGCTACGTCACGCTGCACGACGATGGGGTTCTTTCGGGAACCAGCCGGCTTCGCGGCGTGTCGCGCGCGTGGGTGCCACTTTCCCTGACTCTCGGCACTTCCGAGAGCGTTTGCCTGGTTGGATCCTCGTACCACTACAACCAACTGCTGTCCAGGATGAGGCCCAATGAGGAACCCGGTTTCCGGGTCATCCTTTCGTCCCTGGAGCGGGCCGGGGACATCCCGCCGTCCAAGGCCGAAGAGCTGAAGGCATCGCTGATGCGGAATTACTGGCGCCCCCGATATCTCGCAGGCCAGGGCTTCGACAAGACCGAGGCGCGATGGTGAGGGCCGGGCGGGTGTAGTTGGTGGGGCGATGCCCACGCCCCCTCCCCCACCCCGCGGCCGCGGCGCGGCCGGCAACCCGCCCAACCGGTTTGAGCGGCTGGCCTTTGAGCCCGATCCGGAGGCGGAGGTGTGGGCGGATCCGGAGGGGGACCCGTCGGCCGGGCCGCCGACGGTGTACCTGCGCGACGCCTCGCGCTCGATCATCACGACGAACGACAGCCCCGACATCGGCTTCAACGCGAGCGTGAACCCTTACCGGGGATGCACGCACGGGTGCGTTTACTGCTATGCGCGTCCCTACCACGAGTACCTGGGGATGTCGGCCGGGCTGGATTTCGAGACGCGGATCCTGGTGAAGGAGGACGCGCCGGAACTGCTGCGGCGGGAGCTGGAATCGCGCCGGTGGCGGCCGCAGGTGATCGCCCTGAGCGGGGTGACGGACCCCTACCAGCCGGTGGAGCGGGACCTGAAGCTGACGCGGCGGTGCCTGGAGGTGCTGGCGCGCCTTCGCAACCCGGTGGCGGTGGTGACGAAGAACCGCCTGGTGGCGCGGGACGCGGACCGGCTGGCTGAACTGGCGCGGTGGAACGCGGCGTCGGTGTGCCTGTCGGTGACGACGCTGGACGCGGGGCTGGCGCGGTCGATGGAGCCGAGGGCGACTTCGCCGCAGGGGCGCCTGGGGGCGGTGGAGGCGCTGGCGGCGGCGGGCGTGCGGGTGGGGGTGATGGTGGCGCCGGTGATCCCGGGGCTGACGGATGCGGAGATTCCCGCGATCCTGAAGGCGGCGGCGGGAGCGGGGGCACAGTTTGCGTTTTTCACGGTGCTGCGGTTGCCCCACGCGGTGGGCGGACTGTTTGAGGAGTGGCTGGAACGGGCGGTGCCGGGACAGAAGGCGAAGGTGCTGCGGCGGGTGCGCGAGACGATGGGGGGCGGGCTGGATTCGCCGGAGTATGGCGTGCGGATGCACGGGACGGGAGCGTGGGCGGCGCAGATCGCGGAGGTTTTCGACAAGACGGCGGCGCGGCTGGGCTTGGCGCGTCGGGGGCCGGAGTTGTCGGCGGCGGCGTTCCGGCATCCGGGGGGGGAGCAGTTGTCGCTGTTTGGGGAGGTTTGACGGGGCGGAGGAATGTGGCATGGGCGTCCCGCCCATGTGCCCGGACCTGGCACGGGTGAACCCTGGTTGCCCGCGTGAAGTGTTTCCATGTTGGGTGGAGTCACCCTACCGAAGCAGGTTTGGGGAACGCAGGCATCCGGTCCGGGGCGCGACTGGTCCGGGTTCATGGGCGGGACGCCCATGCCACCACCGCATCCGCCATTCCGCTTCCCTGCGGGGACGCCGCCGGGAAGGCGTCAGTAGAGTTCGTTTCCCTCGGTGGTGAAGACGGCTTTGCCGTGTTTGACGCCCTTGGTGGCGATGAGTTCCTCGGCCAGGGTGCGCACGGTGCGGCTGCGGCCGCGGATGATGATGACCTCGAGGCAGTTGTCGTTGTCGAGGTGGACATGGGTGCTGGAGACGACCTCGGCGTGGTGGTGGTGCTGGATGTGGCCCAGGTGCTCCTGCACGCCGTGGGCGTGGTGGCCGTAAACGAGCGTGACGGTGGCGGCCACCTTGGCGTTGTCGGCGGCCCAGCGCTCTTCGACGAGGGCGCCGCGGATGAGGTCGCGGATGGCCTCGCTGCGGTTGGCGTAGCCCTTGCGGCCGATGAGTTCGTCAAAGCGGTCGAGCAGGCGGGCGTCCATTGATACGGTGTAGCGGGCGAGGTCGGTCACGGGTGCGTTGCCTCCGGGGCTTCGGGTCTGGCCAAGGATTGTGCCCGTGCTCGCGGGGCGAGGCAACCCGGGAATTCGGGAATTGGGGTTTGGAACGGGGGGTGAACGGGTCGCCCCTCCGGGGCTCCGCGTCAATGGGGACACGAACCCCGGACTCCGCGCTGCGCGCTGACGTCCGGGGCTAATCAGTAGGGTCGCCCTAAAGGGCTCCGCTTGGGGAGGGAAGGACGGAAGCTGTCCGGGATGAAACATTGGGAGGAACGGTTGTGGTCGGCGAAGGCCAGGGTGCGCTTTGTCTGGCGAGGCGGTTGCGCGTTGGGGGGAACGGTCGTGGTCGGGGGAAGGCCAGGGGGGCGTTTTGTCTGGCGAGGCGCTCGCGCGTTGGGAGGAACGGCCGGGGTCGGGGAAGGCCAGGGGGGAGGGGGACGGCGCCGTCCGCCGGGCCGACCGTTTCAGCCGTCCACCATTCGAGTCGCGTAGCGACGTCGCTACGGATTAGCCACGGGCGCCAGCCCGTGGATGCTGCGCCCCCCCCACCCCGTGGAGCCCCGGAGGGGCGACCCTTTCGGGTTTCGGGGGATCCGCCTGCTTCCACGACGTCCCATCCCCTTTCCTTCTTTTGCCCGGCGCGTCCCTTGACAACGGATTTTGCGTGGTTACAATGTCCCGGCTCGGTGCTTTTCGCCGGGCCAAATCCTGCTTGGAGGGACGATGCGGATGTTCAGGAATACGATTTCGGCGACGGCACTTTGCGCCTTGCTGTTGGCGGGGGCGCTGCCGGCCCTGGCGGGCGAGGCGGGCTCGTGCTGCGGGATGGGGGATTCACCCGATCCCAAGGGCGACTGCTGCAAAGACAAGAAGAAGCCCGGATGTGACGACAAGGAAGGCACGAAGACAGCCTCGGCCGCGCCCGGTGCTTCGGCGGGCGGCCTGCGCGCCTTTGTGGACGAGAAGGGAAACCGCGTTGCCCCGACGGCGGCCCAGGCGGCCGCGGCGGCGCCGCGCAGCACGGGTTTGGCCCCGGCCATCCAGGTGCGCACCAACAGCGTGGCGGGAGGCGGTAAAATCGCCAACCTGGGCGGGCAATACATGAATGCGACCGTGGCCACGAAGGGCCCGGATGGCCGCATCCAAATGGACTGCGTGCAGCTGCAGCCCGCGGGGCGCAAGGAGTAGCGCCATGGGAACCACCTTCCTCCGCCACGCGGCAGCGGCCTGCCTGCTGGCCGCCGTCACCGCCGCCCCCGCGGCGGTCCCCGTGACCATCAACTACAACGACGCGGCGGGCGTGGGCTTCAACGACGCCACGCTGGGCGCCGCGCGCAAGTCGGCGTTCCAGTTCGCCGTCAACATCTGGGCCAACCAGCTCAATGGAACGGTGCCGGTGGTGGTCAACGCCACATTTCCCGGCCTGGGCGGCACGTCGGTTTCCGCGGTGCTGGGCCAGGCGGGGTTCGTCGACGTCGTGAAGGACTACACGAACGCGCCGCTGGCCGGCACCTGGTACCCGGCGCCGCTGGCCAACCAGTATTTCGGCTCGGATGTTTCTCCGGCCAATGCGGACATCAACGCGCAGTTCAACGCCGACGTGGACAACAACACGGTGCTCGGCACGACCAGCTTCTATTACGGCACGGACAGCCTTCCGGGCAGCAACGTGGACTTCAAGAGCGTGGTGCTGCACGAACTGGGCCACGGCCTGGGGTTCGCGGGCCTGATCAACAGCTCGAACGGGCAGTGGGCCGCGGGCGACCCGGATGTTTTCAGCCGCCAACTGACCCGCACGAGCGTGGGCAACTTCGACACGATGAACGACGCCCAGCGCCTTGCCGCCCTGACCAGCGACCAGGTGTTCTGGAAGGGTGCGCAGGTCGTGGCGGCCAAGAGCGGGCAGGTGAAGATGTATTGCCCCGCCACTTTCCAGGCCGGGTCCAGCCTGTCGCACTGGGACACCAGCAACACGCCCGACCTGCTGATGGAGCCGTTTGACACGGGCCCCAAGGCGACAATCGACCTGACGAAGCAGGCCTTCCAGGATATCGGCTGGACGTTTGCCTCCAGCGTGGAGGAATGGGGGCTTTACTGACCCTTCGACCGGGTCATCTGCGCGGAATCCGGCCGCCCCGGGCGCCAACTCGGCCCCGGGGCGGTTTTTTTTGCGCCCCGCCCGGCGGATGCTTTGCTGGCACACGGCTTGCCCCTGACAGGACTGCTGATGAGTTCAATCCCGCCAAAACAGGGTGCGTGCCGCGCCGAACCGTGGATTTCCCAACGGTCCGACCCGCAAGGTCGCGGTTCGCGGGAGCCAGAGGTTTGTCATGGGCGGCCCCGCCGGTGGGTCCGGGGCGGGGATGGGCCGGGTCTGCTGACATACGGTCCGGGGCGGGAAGGGCACGGTTTCATGGGCGGGACGCCCATGCCACGCTCGGGGCGGGGCCGTCCCGGCACGCTGTTTCGTCTTCCACGGTCGAAAACATTAGACATCGGGTGATCATGCCGCCATGCAAACAGGGACTTTGAGGAGGAAGGGACGTTGAGGACCGGCATCGCCACGCGCATAGTGGCCGCGGCCGCGGCATTCGTGCTGCTGACCGTGGGTGCATCGCGCCTACAGGCCCAGAACCGCGGCGAGGCGGAAGCCTCGGCGCCGTCTGCCGCCATCACCCCCCCGCCCACGGCTGCCGCACCGGCCGCCCCGGGTGAGAATGTCCTCCTGTCCATCGCCTTTTCCCAGTCGGCCGTGGAATCGGTCCTTTCCAAATTGAGCGAGAAAACCGGCAAGAACATCGTGGCCCGCGGCAAGACGCTCGGGCAGAAAGTCACGCTGATCCTCAAGAACCAGCCGCTCGAATTCGCCCTCGACCAGATCTGCAACGGCAAGCCCAACTGGCTGTGGGTGAAGGGCGACGCGCCCAACACTTACGAGGTGTGGGACCAGGAGTCGTTCCGGGCGGAGGTGCTGCCCAAGCGCGTGCGGCAGAAGGTGTTCCTGCCGCGCGAGATCACGGCCGAGGAAGCCTACAAGGCGGTGCAGGGCGTTCTGACGCCGAACATCGGCACCGCGAGTTTCGACGCCCGCTCGAACAAGGTCATCGTCACGGACCAGCCCGAGGTGCTGGAACTCGTCCAGCGCCTCATCGAGCAGATCGACGTCAAGTTCGTCACCCGCGTCTTCTACATCGCCCACGCCGACGTGCAGTCCATCGTGGACAAGCTCAACAACCTGAAGAGCGCGGCCGCGCCGGCCATCGACTTCGACGTGCGCACCCACCTGGTCATCGTGCGCGACCGCCTGGAGATCATCCGCCAGATGGAACTGCTGGTGGAAACGCTGGACGTCGGCCCCGAGATCCGCGTGTACGAGCTGAACAACCTGGGCTTCGAGGGCGCCGACAAGGCGGAACTCGAGGAGGCCATCCAGCAGGTCCTCACGCCCGACGCCTATTACAAGATCAACACGCAGTCGGCAAAACTGCTCGTCGAGGATATCCCCGAGGTCCACGAGAAGATCGAGAAGATCCTCAAGGCCTTCGACCAGCCGCCCAAGCAGGTGCTCATCCAGGCCGAGATCATCGAGACCAATTTCAACGAGGGGCTGCAGTACGGCACGGAGTGGACCGTGAGCGGCGACCTGTTCAGTTCGGTCATTGACGGCCTGACGGGCGGCGGCGCCTCCACCGGCACCGGGGCGGCGACGGTTTCCGCCGGAAGCGTCCCGATCGGGAAGCAACCGGTCACACCCGAAACCCTCGGCTTCCTGGATTTCCGCAAGGAATTCCCCATCGTCCAGGGCGGCGGAGAAGGTCTCAATGCCCAGTACCTGTCGCGCCACGCGTACATCCAGCTCAAGGCCGCCATGCAGGATAAGCACACGCGCCTGCTTCAGCAGCCCCGCGTGCTGACCATGAACCAGAAAGAGGTCAGTTTCTCGATCGGCCAGTCCGTGCCATTCTACAGCGGCGGCAGCGTGTACAACAACCAGCCCAACAACAACAATAACAACGGGTACTACAATTCCGGTCCCCAGCAACAGACCATCGACACGGGCCTGGACCTGCTCATCCGTCCGGTGATCCTGGCGAACGGCCTGGTCCAGATGGAAGTGGAGCTGACGAACAGCGTCCCCGACAAGTCGACCGTCGTCTATGCGGGCCAGCTGTATTCGGCCGTCGGCAAGATCAGCCGGGAGATCGCCACAACCCTGATCATTCCCACCGGGGAAACGCGCGTGATCGGCGGACTGGTTTTTGACACGAAGAACGAAACCCGCAGCGGGATTCCCTACCTGGTGAAAATCCCGGTCGTGGGTCCGCTCCTTTTCGGCAAGTACGACAAACCCTCCGATGACACGAACGCCCGCCGCAACCTGCTGATCTTCCTCACCCCGACCGTGGTGGAGGAGAAACTGGGCGACCTGCGGCGCTACAAAGGCCGCATCATCATGGACGAGGCCGCGGCGGCCGAGGATGTCACGACGCCGTCGGCCACGCTGACCGACATGCACCTGGAGCCGCTGCCCGTGGAGGTGCCGGGCAAGGGCCTGTTGCCGCCGCCCCCCGATGAAACGGGACGCGAACCCGGTTCCGCGCGCGACGGACGGGGCGGACGCGCCGGGGCCGCGCTCCTGGAGCCGCCCGCCGAACCCCCGGTGCCCATGGAAACCCCGGTGCCGGAGCCGACGCCCGACGCAACGGGCATGGTGGACCTGCGGCGCATGAACATCGGCGACATCTCAACGACCGGCCCGAACGCGGTGACTCCGCGAGGCCCGAGCGGCGCCCTGACCGGCACGGGCAGCACTTCCCCCCAGCCGCCGGCGGCGTCCTCGTCCCCGGGAAGCGCGGTGCCCGGCCGCGGCCGCACCGCCCCCGCGGCCACCCCGGGCGTCTTCCGGCCCGCGGGCGGCCCGCGCACCGGAATCGGCACGAGCAGCTTCACGCCGCCGCCCGTCACCGAAACCAGGTTCTAGCCCGGGACGCGCGCCACACGGCCGTTCCCCGGGAACGCTCCAGGGAGGGGAATCATGGATATCGTTTTCGTCCTGATGCTGCTGGCGGTCATGGCGCTGGTGGACAACTGGTTTCGCGGCGACCGGACCACGCGCCCCCCCGGTTCGCCGTCACCCGCCGCGCAGGGGGACGCCGATCTTCCCGAGCAATCCCGCCCGGAAGGCTATGCGCAGTTGCTGCCCGCCGCAGAATCGGGGGATCCGGACGCGATGCTCGCCACCGCCGAGCTTTTCGCGACGGGCGACGCCGGCGCGCCCCAGGACGAGGGCCAGGCGTTCGAGTGGTTCCGCCGCGCCGCGGAGGCCGGCCAACCGGACGCGCGCCTGCCGCTGGCCAACATGCTGCGGCACGGGCGCGGCACGCCCCCCGACCCGGCACGGGCCCTGGAACTGCTGCTCGCGCTGGCCCGCGAGGGTCACATCGAGGCCATGATCGCCGCGGGAAGCATGCTCTGCCGCGGCGAGGGAACGCCGCCGGACCCGGAGAAGGGGCAGCGCCTGCTGGCACGGGCCGAGGAGCGCGGGGGGGCCCGCGACCTGACCAACCTGGGCGACCTTTACCTGGCCGGCGACGGGATCAACGCCGACCCGGCGCGGGCCATGCGGTTGTACCGGCAGGCCGCCGACCAGCGGGCCGCGTACTTCGACATCTACGGTCTGCCCCAGTTGTGGAAGGCCGACCCCATGGCCATGATCGCCCTGGGGCGGATGCACGCCCTGGGGCAGGGCACCCGCCACGGCCCCGACCCGGAGCGCGCCACCGACTGGTACTCGAGGGCACTGGCCACGGGCGACGCCGAGGCTCTGGGCACCCTGGCGAAAATGCACCGCGAGGGTGACTGCGTGCCGCGCGACGAGGCCAAGGCTGCCGAACTCGAGGCGCTCCTCGCCGACGGATCCCGGGGTGTGCTGAGGTAACGGCCGGAAAGTCCGCGCCCCCCGCGTCCGCTAGGGAACTTTCTCCACGGTGAGGATCTCCACCTCGCGGCGCCCGGGTGTGACCTGGAACCCGAGCTGGCGCGTCGCGGCAACGATGGTCCCGGGATCGGACGGATTCCAGGTCAGGTTGAAGTCGAATATCCCGGGAATGTCCGGTTCCAGGAACGCCGGTTTGCGGAGCGCGAACTCGAGCCTGCGCGCGACCAGCGACGCGGGCATGCCGGATGCCGCCACGGAACCGGGCTGCCCCATGGTGCGGCGGGCCCCACCTGCGGACGGGCGGAGTCCGGCCGGGGCCGTGCCGCCCGGAGCGCTGAGGATCAGGACATCCGTCTGGCGGCGCTCGCGCACCGCGCGGATGCCCAGCTGGCGGGCGACCTCGGAACGCAGCGCGGCCACGAACGCATCGCCCCGCAGGCGGGTGGAGAGAACCTCCGCGTCCACCGGTTCTGCCGGCACGCCGGGGCCGACCACGAGGCGGCCCGGTGTGGTGTCATAAAGCATCCCCATCAGCTCATGGGGGCGGGTCCCGGTGGCCCGGAAAGTTCCCTTGTCGGGATCCAGGGCGGTGTCGCCGATGGCGCGGGTGGAGGGGTTGACGCGGAGCACCACGTCGCCGGTGGCGGATGCGGGCGGCGCCCCGGAGTTGGCGGCGGGGCTGACCGAGGTGGTGATGCGTCCCTGCAGGACATGGTGTCCGCCCCAGAGAACGGCGGCGGCCACGGTGAGAATGACCACGGTTTTCTTTGCCATGATGGCTCCTGTTGCGAAGGCTGCGGCCTTCGGTGCTGGAAGCAGGGGGAACCACGGCGAACCGGTGACGGCACTCCGGGCGACAAGTTCCGCCGATTGCGCGGCGAGGGCGGCGCGGGCCGGAACCGGAAGGACAGCCGCCGCCGCCACAAGGGCGACGGTGCGGGCGACGGCTTTCGACGACGGCGCCAGCACACCGGCCACCTGCGGGCCGGAGACCCCGCCCAAGGCCCGGCGGAACCGCTCCAGGCTGCGCGCAAGGCGGTGGCTGACGCTGCTTCGCGGCAGCCCCAGCTCGCGGGCGATGGCCTGGTGGGAGAAGTCGCGCGCGAAATGCATCAGCACGATCTCCCGGTCTTCGGCGGGCAGTTCGCCCAGCGCGCGGCGCAATGCCGCGCGCAGCCGCTCCCGGTCCAGTTCGTCTCGCACATCGGGCGCGCTTTCGTCGGGCACTTCCATCATCGGGTCGCCTTCACCGAGAACCCCCGGCACCAGGCGCGACCGCTCGCGGTTTCGGCGGCTGCCCCAGTCGGTGGCCAGGTTGCGGGCGATGCGGGCGGTCCATGCCGCGAATAGCGCGCCCCGCTGCAGTGCGGCGAGGTGCAGGTACGCCCGCAGGAACACCTCCTGGGCCAGGTCCTCGGCCAGGTCCGGATCGCCCAGCCGGGCGCAACCGATGGCGAACACCGCACCGTAGTGGCGGGCGGTGAGTTCGGCAAATGCGTCGGTCGAGCCGGCGGCAGCCTGCCGGACGAGAATCTCGTCGTCCTGTGTGTTTGGGTTCTTCACCGGGTTTTGATTCCCCTGCTTCGGCCGGTTGCCCGGCCTTTGCCAACCATGACGGGGACCGTGGATGTTTGGACAACGGGACGGACGAAAAAAGTGAAAAAGACGCCCCCGGAAGCCCGTGGACCTGTCCGGCGAAGTGGCACCCTGCCTATTGCAGTCCCAGCTTTTGTTGCCCTCCGATCCCGGCGTTACTCACCACTTGTCGCCCATCCTAAATGGAAATTCGGGAAAAGCTGTGATCCAAATTCCAAACCCGCAAGCGCACCTGCGGGTCGTCCGCCTCCCTTGGCCAAACCCAACATAATCAAAAACTGATTGGATCGGTTCCGGTGCGGAATCGTGGGTGTTGCGGGGGACAAACCGTGTCTGGAGTTGCTCTTGGAGGGTCTGCGTCGGCTGGAATCCCGGGGTGATGACTCGGCCGGGGTGGCCCTCGCCGACGGCATCGGGCTGGAGGTGATCCGCCCCGGGTCACGCCGCGAGCGGACGCTTCTCGTTCAGCACGCGCGCGAGGTAGTCGGGCAGGGAGCGGGCGCGGGCGCGGATCGAATCGACCAGGGCGGCCGTGTTCTCGTCCAGAATCCGCGTCGCGTTCACCTTTTCCAGCAGCCAGCCGGCCTCGGCATCCGCGATGGTCCCGGGCGAGGCCGGATCATGGATCAGAAACCAGGTGAGCGCGCCGACGAAGAACTTCTGCCACGAGGGATGGTTGGGCCGCCCCACGGTGGCGCGGTTCAGCTCGACCAGGAACTCGGCCTCCTCGAGGCTGATGCGGGCGCCCTCGAAGCCGCCGCGCCCGTAGAGGACCAGGTTCAGCATGTCCACGCCGGCGGAGCTGACGCGGCCGATGCGGCAGGTGTGGGCGCCGAGCGCGGACATCACATACTGCTTGAAGAACAGGGGTGTGGAACGGGCGCGGGCGGCGATCTGGACGATGAGGGCGAGTTCGTTCGGGTCAATGTCGCCGTCGGCCATGATGCGCGCCATCAGCATCCGGGCCTCGGTCTCGTCCAGTGCGCGGGGGGACTCGGGATCGTCGAGGAAATGGGTGAGAACCGACTCGACGAACAGCGTGTCCCAGTCGCGGGTCGTCTGTCGCCCCCGCGCCAGCGCGTTCAGGTTCAGCATGAGCTCCACATCCGCACGGGAAAGGGCGGTTCCCGCGGAAAGCCGGCCTTCCAGCGCCAGCAACTCGGGTTCCGCCGCGGTTTCCGCGGTGGGGACGCCGGGCAGCAATTCGTTCAGTTTGACGGCGTGAACTGGTTTCATGGTCTGGCCTCGTCTGTGGTGATTTTCCCGCGAACACGGACACTCCCGCGAGGAGCGCCCGTCTCCGGCCCGCACGGTTTCCCGGGGACCGGATTCAGGGGGCGCAATGCGGGTGCCCGTCCAAACCAGCCGGGTGAAACCGTGCGTCTTGAAGGCGAGTAAGACCGAAACCATCGGGGTTTGTTCTCGGAAATCGGACTTGGTGATCCGATTTCGGGTGCGGCTCGGTGAGGGCGAAGCCGGGAACAGAATCCTGCGTCAGCGCGCCCTGTTGCGATTCGTCGGACCTGAACGGAACGCGGTTCTGCCCCATGGGGAGACGCCGCCCCGGCCCGTCAGATGAACTCGCGGAACAGCTCGCGGCGCGGTCCGGGAATGACCACGCGGTTGACCAGCAGGCCCTGGTCGGCGGCGGTCTGCGACCCGGCCTCGACGGCCATGCGCACGCTGCCCACGTCGCCCGTGAACTGGACGAACCCCTTGCCGCCGACGGCCATGGCCAGGTGGACGCGGAAGAGCTTCACGTCGGCCGCCTTCACGGCGGCGTCGGCCGCCAGCACCGCGCTCGAGGCGCTGAAGGTCTCGATGATGCCGAGGGCGCGCACATCCTCGGGCTTGAGTTCCACGGCGCCGCTGATGGCGGGGAACACGGTCGGGTGGACACTGGGGATGACGACATGGTCGATGATACCGTCCTCGGCGGCCTGCACGCCGGCGTCCACGCTGGCTTTCACGTTCGCCACTCCCCCGGCCACGGCCACGAGGTACTTGCCCGAACAGATTGTGCGCGCGAGGAGCAGTTCCACCTCCGCCGCCTTGAGCATCTCATCCTCGGCCTGGTGGCCCATCGCGATGCTCGAACACTCGACCAGTCCAACCGCTTCAAGTTGCATGGGTCCGTCCTTCGGTGTCTGCCGGATTCGGCTCTTTGTTTTCGCGGGAAATGTCAGGGGGGGGAGGCGGGCCGACACGGACAAACACGGCCATGCACGGACGCGCAGGGACACACCCGGGGGGATGCGTGGTCACCGGGAGATCTCGATCTCGCCGTTCACGGCGGTCACGGTGCCGCGGATGCTCGCGTGGATCGGCGCGCCGAGCTGGCCGGCTGGGGGCGCGGCGATGAGCTGCCCGGCTTTGACCCGGGTCCCCACGGCGACGGCGGGTTCGCACGCGGCGCCGGCGTGCATCTTGAGGGGAAGGCGCACGCGGCCCGTCTCCAGCACGCCGTCGCGCAGCGGTCCGGAGTTCGTGAAGCCCGCGATGCCGAGCTTGGTCACCAGGCGCTTGGTGGGGGTGCGGCGCCCCTCGTACATGCCGTGGGCCTTGATCTCGCGCGCGCCCGGCTCCCACTTCAGGCCCATCTCCTTCACGAGCGCCTTGTCCTGGATGCAGACATTGCGCGGGTCGAGGTCCTCGGGGCAGGCGATCATCGTGCAGATGTTGCACTCGCAGCAATAGGTGGTGCCCACGATGAGCGCGGCCTTTCCGTGGGTGAAGCCCAGCGCGCGCATGGCCTTGTGGGGCTCGATGGGGTGGCCAAGCAGGTAGCGCGGGCACATCTCGGTGCAGAAGGAGCACTGGTCGCAGGCCGAGCGGCCGATGCGGTTGATGCTCTTGGTGTCCTTGCGGTAGCGCCGGATGAGCGGGTGGTCGGGTGGGAAGACGTAGATGCCGCCGGTGGTCTTGGTGACCGGCACGTCCGGGCTTTCGGCGATCCGGCCCATCATGACGCCGTTGAGCAGCACGATCCACTCCGGGATGGTCGCGCCGCCGGCCGCCTCGATGCACTCGCGCACGCTGGTGCCGACGGGCACGCACAGCGTGACGGGCTCGCGCACGGCGCCGGTGACGGTGAGATACTTGTGGATGACGGGGCGGTTGCGCGCCACGTTGAGCATCGTCTCGACATTGTTGACCACGCACCCGACATGGAGCGGCAGGCCGCCCGGCGGTATCACGCGCCGGGTCACATCGTAAACGAGGATGAACTCGTCACCCGCGGGATAGGCATCCACCAGGGGCTTGATTTCGAAAGCGGGGGGAAGCCGGCGCTCGAGTTCGGAGATCACGGTCTCGTACTTGTTCTTGATGCCGATGACGCTGCGGCTGGCGCCGATCATGCTCGCGGCGGCCTGCATCCCGGCGATGACCTCGTCGCCGTGGTGGTGCAGGAGTTCCTTGTCCTTGTGGAGGAGCGGCTCGCACTCGGCCGCGTTCAGGATAAGGGTTCCGGCCGAGGCGCGCATCTTGACATGGGAGGGAAACCCGGCCCCTCCGGCGCCCACGATGCCGTTGGCCTGGATGGTGTCGGGGGTGATGGCACTCATGAGACGGGTTTGTGGCATGCGGCGGGGCGTCGGTCAACAACGATCCGGTTGCAATCACAAACAATCACAAGTGATCGTGTGCTTGGGTCGGCCCGCCTTGGGGGGATGATGCGTGGTTTCACGACTGCCAAGGTTGCAGGGCGTTTGGCCTTGCCTGCGGACCTTTGGAGGAACGCGATTTGGGCGGTCCAATCCTTTCCAAGGAAGCGAACTGATGCCACCCACGACCAACTCCCCCGCCGGCCAATCGCCGGGGCGCATTGCCTCCATCGATGCCTTCCGCGGCCTCACCATCCTGGTGATGATCTTCGTGAACAACATCGGCGGCGTGAAGGACATCCCGTACTGGTTCAAGCACATGGCCCACGACGCCGACGGGATGACGTTTGTGGATGTCGTGTTTCCGGCTTTCCTGTTCATCGTGGGCATGGCGATGCCCTTCTCCCTGGGCCGGCGGCTGGAGCGCGGGGGCACCCGGCTCGCGGCGCTGGGCCATGTGTTCGTCCGGACGCTGGGCCTGCTCGTGGTCGGGGTTTTCATGGTGAACATGCCGGCGGATTCGGCGGCGACGGGGATGAACGGCAACCTGTGGTCGTTACTGGTCTTTGTCGCGGTCATCCTGGCGTGGAACCGGGCGGAGACCACGACGCCCCGGGGGCGCGCGGCGGCGCTGGGCCTGCGTCTGCTGGGGGCGGTATCGCTGATCGCCCTTGCCGCGATCTTCCGGGGGCGCAGCGGCGAAACCGTCCACGGGCTGCGGACCGCCTGGTGGGGCATCCTCGGGCTGATCGGCTGGGCTTACCTGGTGGCGAGCGTGATCTACCTCTCGTCGGGCAGGAAGATGGAGGTGCTCGTCGGGGGAATGGCGATGCTGTACGCGCTGTTCCTCGCCGACAAGAAGCAGATGTTCGAAGGCGTGTGGCTGCGCCAGTACCTGGACTTCGGCACGCAGTTGGGGACCCACGCCGCGATCACGATGGCGGGGGTGGTGGCGGGGCAGATGTTCTTCCCGTCGGACGGGCCGCGCACGCCGTGGGCGCGCGTGCGCTGGCTGGTCCTGTACGGTGTCGTCCTGTTTGTGGCGGGGATGTTGCTCCGCCCGTACGGCGGCGTGAACAAGACCGCGGCCACGCCGGCGTGGTGCCTCTACAGCGCGGCGTGGTGCTGCTGGATCTACGCGGGGCTTTACGCCGTGATGGACATCGGCGGATGGACGCGGTGGGCCGCCTTCGTGCGCCCGTGCGGCGAACATCCCCTGCTGGCTTACCTGCTGTCGCACGTCGTCTATTACGCGCTGTGCTTCTTCCCCGACAACCCGCTGTGGAATCACGCCAACCGCGGCCTCGCGTCGCTGATTCCGTACGCGATGCTGGCCCTGCTGCTGACCCTGCTGACGGGATGGCTGGGAAACCGCTGGGTGAAGCTGCGCCTGTGATCGAACAGACAAGAGCGGGGCGGGACCCGAAGGCCCGCCCCGCCGTGGCACCACGGATGCCGGGTCAGTGGTACCAGACTTCGAGGACCGGCCGGTTGGCGGCCGTGCCGTTGTTGCCGGTGCCGAATTCCACATAGTCGGAGACGGCGTCGTTGTTGTCCTGCTGTTCCATGCGCACCTTGAACTGCGTGCGACCGGTCTTGTTGATGTACGAGTTGCCGGTGGCCGTGAGTTCGTCGATCACCACCAGGCCGTTGGAATACGGGATGAGGAGGCGCCCGACATTGCCGGCCGAGGGCGCCGCCGCGTAATCCCCGGTGGCCAGCGTGGCGGACCCGCCGAAGTCGCCCTGGCGGATGTCCACGCGGCACGGGTTGGAGTTCTGGGCCACCCACGACCACGGCGAGGTGCCCGCCTGGCTGGTGCGGGTGAGCTTGACGAACGCCTTGTCGATGACGGCCGTGTCGGGAATGGCGGAGGTGTCGAACGACAGGATCAGGCGGGTGCTCTGCTTGCTGGTCGTGTCGCCCAGGCGCATCGTGGTGCCGGAGGAATTGACGCTTCCGCCCACCTCGGAGGTCTGCGTGCTTTCGGTGATGTAGCCGTCATACGCGGACTGGGACGTGAACACGGCCACGGTGGATGCGGCGGGCGGCGCGGGCGGCGCCGGCTGGCCGGGGTCGGTGGTCCACGTCAGGCGGACGAAGTCCACCGCGAATGCGGCGCCGGAGGCCGTCGTCGGGTCCAGCCGCACGGCCTTGATGACGCCCTTCAGGTTCGCGTCCTCCAGGTCCACGAAGTAGTCGTGGAAGGCGTTGTCGGCCGTGACCGTGAACCACTTGGACTTGGTCTCGTTCCACGCGGGATCGGTGTCGGTGACGTAGAACACCTGCGCCGTGGTGCCCGCGGTGCTCTTCAGGCGGATCCACGCGTAGCGGTTGTCGTTGGCGTTGGCGAAAGTCGTCCCGGAGACGGCGTAGGGATCCCCGCCGCTGGAGTTGCCGTTTAGCGAGCCGCCGCTGACAGCCGCGTTGAGCCACTGGTTGAAGGTGTTCCACCCCTCGAAGTTCCCCGCGGCGTCGAAGTTCCACCAGCGCGATAGTCCCGAGTACGACGGGTACTCGAGCTGGCGGTTGCCCGACTGGGTGAAGCCGCCCCAGCTGGCCGACAGGAAATTGACGGTGGTGGCGCGGCGGTACATGCCGCAGTTGGTGATGGCGCCGGTGTTGGACGCGGCGCCCGACTCCATCTCGCTGTTGGCCTCGCTGTTCCAAGGGCTGCGCGAGTTGTTGTAGAAGGTGCAGTTGGTGATCTGCAGGTTCACGTTGTTGCCGCCCGTGGAGAGACTCAGGACGGCCGGGCCGTCGTTGTCGCCGATGACGGTGTTGGTCATGGTGCAGTTCTCGTTGTCGCCCTCGAAATCGATGCCGCAGGCGTCCGCGGCGTCGCCGCGGCGGGCGTCGGAGAACTCGCAGTCGTCGATGGTGACATACTTGCAGGCCTGGAGGAAGGCGAGGGCGCTGCCCGACCAGACATACGGGTACTTGGTGCCCAGCCCGCCGCCGAGGGAACTGACACGGCGCACCGTGCCGCCGTCCACGTACATCAGGCCGAAGGCCCCGTTGAGGCAGTCGACGGCGATGCAGTCCTCCATCAGGAAATTGGTGATCCGGCTCTTGTACTTGGCGGGATAGAACCAGTTTTGGTGTAGAATCCGAGGTCGCAGTTGGTGAAGGCGCACGAGCGGATGGTCAGGCCGTTGAGGATGTTGGCCAGCTCGGCCTGGTTCCAGGCGTGGCCGCCCAGGAAGATGCCCGAGGCCCACGCGTACTCATAGTTGTACGCGGCGGGATCGAGCGTGCCGTCGGTGATGTCCACGAAGTTGCAGGCGAAGACTTCGACGGCGCTGTTGAAGGGATCCGTGTCATAGCGCAGGTAGATGCCGAGCTTGGCGTTGCGGCAGTCGAGGCCGGCGATCTGCACGTGGCTCGGCCCCTCCCACACGACGCAGCGGTCGGCGGAGCGGCTGGTGCGCGTGATGCGCGGCGCGTTGGTTCCGGTGCCATAGGAGGCCAGGATGATCGGGCTGCCCGCGACGCCCTTGCCCCGCAGGTGGAGTTCCTGGTTCCACTGGTCGTCCATCTTCAGGTTCACGCGCTCGCCCGGGTAGAGCGTGATGACATTGGGCCAGTTGAAGGTCTGCCACGGGGTTGACGCGCTGCGGCCGTTGTTGGCGTCGTTGCCGCCGGACGAACTGACATAGTAAGTCCGGGGATCGCCCTGCACGAACCGGGCGTTGTCGATGGCCACGCGGTAGCCCTCGAAGTGAACGCGAAGCCGGTGTCCGGCCGCGGAGGCGAACTGGGCGGAGTTGAACTCGACCTGCACATAGTTCCACTGGCCGGCGTTCAGCGTGAAATCGGCGCGTGCCGGATCCCACGCGGGGTGATAGTGGGAGGCGACGAAGGCCGTGTAGTTGTTGTCGACGTCCTCGATGCTGACACTGAGACGGTTCGTTCCGGTGGACAGGGGATACACCCATGCGGAGAGGGTGTACCACTTGTTCGCCGTCACGGTTCCCTGTTCCTGGAACAGGTGGAAATCATCGTAGTCCCCCCAGACATACTGGCTGCCGTTCTGCGCGGGCTGGATCCACGGCACGGCATAGGTCGTGCCGATGGACGGGACCGGCGAGATTCCCCATCCCTGCACCCCGGCGAACCAGCTGTTCTGTTGGTCCAGCGTGGGTGCTTCGAAACTGGGATTGACAAGGGGCACATCCACATCAGCCGCGGCGGGCAGGACTGCGGAAAACACCACGGTGGCAGCACAAGCGACAACGAAACGGTTGCGTATCATATTGGCATAACCCTCCAGGTGATGCCAAAGGCACTGGCGCGCATTTTAGATCATTGTCAATCAATGTTAATTGAATAAACTCACAATAAATCACAAGCTTCGCCACTTCAACCGGCCCCGGACTCGCCCCCAACCGGGCCGGGACGCCCATGCCATGTCCGCTGCTGCTGTGGGCGGAATGTCCACGCCGAATCTCGCGCACAATAAATGAAAAACCGGCAAACCGGAAATTGGATCCGGTTTGCCGGGCTTGGGAGGCATCCCCGGCTCGCGACCGGGGAAGCTATGGGTTGAGAGCGGACCTAGTAGAGGGCCCAGTCGCTGACGGCGGTCGGGGTCGGCAGGGTCCAGCCGGTGTTGGCGTCCCACACGGCGAAATCGTTGACCTGGTTGATGCCGCGGTGGGCGGTCAGCACGATCTGTCCCGAGGCATTGGCGGCGGGAATCGACGTGGCGACGGTGGTGAAGCCCGGCAGCACGCTGCCGTCCATGAGCTTGCTGACCCAGGCGGAGAAATTGCTGCCGCTGCGGCGGATGTAGATCACGAGCTCCTCGGTGGCGGGATCCCAGCCGTTGATGTTCTGGGGCGTGCCGATGGGAGTCCATGCGATGGCGCTTGCACTGCCGTAGCCGGTGGCGCCGCCGCAGCTGGCGAAGAACAGTCGGGGCGTTGCGGCCTGGCAGTCGAGCACGGCGCCGTAGCGGGTGCCTTCGTTGGTGCGGTTGTCGAGGGCGATGGAGAACTGGGTCGCGCCCGCCTCGGCCTTGATCCTGCAGAGCACATCCACATCGCCGAACCACGGATAGGCGGGGGGCGCGAAACGGGTGGGAACGCGGCTGTAGAACTCGCCGCCCAGGCCGGCCGGGTTGCCACCGCGAAGGGTGAGGAAGCCCGTGGTCTGGAAGTCAGGCCGGGACGCGCCAATCTGCGCCGGACCGGCGCCGAAGTTGAACATGCGCATTCCGCCGGATCCCCCCTCGTTGACATCCGGGTTCGGCTCGCCCGCCCAGTTGGCCAGGTTGACGGCGGATCCGGAGAAATCGTCGACGAGCGTGACTTTGCCGGTGTTCAGGTCGGCGGCCTGCAGGGCGTCGATCGACAGGGTGATGTTCGAGCTTTTCAGGTAGAGAAGGCCGAAGGCCGTGGGGGGAGCGGCGGTAAGGTCGCGGGTGGTGGAGGCGAGTGTCGTCAGGCCGTCGAGGGTCTTGAACGAGATGCTCACGATGTTGTTCGAACGAATCAGACCCATCCGGTACACGGTGCCCACGGTCGGCTGGGGCGACAGGGCGACGCCGGAGGTGCCGTAGCTGCCGCCGGCATAGACGCCGATCTTGATGACGCCGCTTTCCGCGTACAGGTCGCAGTCGACCTGCGAGCCTCCGGCCGTGGAACCGGCGAGGCCGAGGGTGAAGAAGCCCCCGGCGGAAACCGTGGTGATCTTCACATCCGCGGTGACGGCGACCCGCTCGTTGAACTCGCGGGCCGATGCCAGCGCATCGGTGGCGGCGCCGGAGGTGAGGTTCAGGAAGCCGCCGGAAACGGCGTACCGGCCGCTCGAGACGGAGTTGGCCTGGTCAAAATGGGCGCACCAGTTCTGCCAGTCGCCTCCCGGCGTATTGTTGTTGGCATAGAAGATGGGCGCCGCCAAAGAGACGGAAGAAAGCGCTACCGCACCCAACACCCAAAGCATTCTTGTTTTCATGTTTTTCGTTCCTATTATTGTTTTTGTTTGTGTTATGCGAAACAACTCGTTTTCACGCGATAAGTCAGAAAGCTGCATCGCGCTATTTTGCTTAAGCGCTTACGCGACTCTGGCGGTGTAATCTGACCAATTCCTCCTGTTCGTGTGAAGTGACGCCCGCGGTGCTACCGCGGGGCGGGACCGGTGGACTCCCGGACCAGAAATTTCTGCGGAACCAGGTGTTGCTCGGGCGGCCTCTCGGGGTCGTCCATCCGCTGCAGCAACAAATCCATGGCGATTCGTGCGACTTCCTCGCCGTCCTCGGAGGTCGTCGAGATCGTGGGCTTGAGGTGGCGGGTCCAGATGCCGTCATCGAACGCGGCGATGGACAGGTCCCCGGGAATGCTCAGGCCCAGTTCGTGGATGCGACGGTGGGCCATCAGGGCGCAGATGTCGTTGATGAACACGAGGGCCGTCGGGCGCCCGGGCTGGCGGAGCAGACGGGCCATGTCTTCGATCCATCCGTCGCGCAGGTCGACGGTGTGCTCATCGCGCAGGGGCAGCTGGGCGGCGGCCAGCCCCTCGCGCACACCCTGAAGGCGCTCGCGCACGCAGCGGTTCTCGGGATCGCGCCCGACGAACCCGATGCGGCGATGCCCCAGCGAGACCAGGTGCCCGGCGATCTCCCGGCCCGTGTTGATCTCGTCGCTGGTCACCCAGTCACACTTGAGCCCCTCCACCTTGCCGATGAGGACGAAGGGAAATTTGCGCAGGCGCAGCTCGAGCAGGTGATCCGATTCGGCGTCGCGCTTCCAGTCGCCCACGGGGAAGATCAGCAGGCCCTCGGCGCGATGCTGGCGCATCACCTCGATGTTGTGGCGCTCTTTCTCGATGCTCTGCTCGCTGTCGGCGATGAGCACCTGGTAGCCGCGGGGCTCGATGGTGCGCTGCACGCAGCGGAAGAACTGGATGTAGAAGGCGTTCACGAGGTCGGCGGCGACGATTCCAACCACGTGGCTTTTTTGAAGGGCCAGATTCTGGGCGATCCGGTTTGGACGGTATCCGAGTTTGTCGGCGAGCGAGGTGATGCGCTGGCGGGTCGATTCCGTCACGCCCGGCTTGTTGTTCAGGGCGCGCGAAACCGTCGCGGTGGACGTGTTGGCCAGTTCGGCAATGTCATCAATCGTAACGCCCAAGGTGGGAAAAGCCGTCCTTCCGAAGGGTGGCAACTTGATCGGAAGTTTTGTAATCGCAAGCGGTTGCGGAGTGCAACAAGAAAGTGCCGGGGTTTCCACCCTTGGGCGCGGGATCTTCCCGGAGGTCGGGACGGCGCATCCGGGAGTGGGCAAATTCTGCATCCATCCAATTGATTAGCAATGGCTTACAATACTAGTGAAGATGAAGGTGAAACCATGGGCGGCGCGGCAACCGACCACCGGCCAGGGCGGTGGATTCGTATTGGTGGAAGCGGTTACGGCGCCCATCGCCCAACAAGCGTATGGGAAGATGAGTTTCGGCCATGTCGCCCCCGGGGCCGGGGCGAGGAGGATTGGCTGTTCGTCACCTGTTTCGGGCGACCCGCTAACCCAAGCCGCTGCTCCCTATCCCTCGCAGGCGAAGCTTGAGGTCGTTGGGGGAGTCGGCGAATCTGAGGGCCGTCTGCTCGTCCACGTCGCCGGCTTTGACGAAGCGGTAGAGGCACATGTCGAAGGTCTGCATCCCCTCGTTGGCGCCCTTCATCATGACCTCTTTCAGCTCCTCGATCTTTTTCTGCTGGATGAGTTCCTGGGCGCGCGAGGTGTTGATCAGGATTTCGACCGCGGGAAGCCGCCCGGAACCGATCTTGGGCACGAGGCGCTGGCTGACGATGGCCTTGAGATTGAGTGACAGGGCGGTGAGCAGGGGCCGCTCCTGCTCCACGGGGAACATGTTGATGACCCGCTCGATGGTCTGGTTGGCATTGACGGTGTGCAGCGTGGAGAGGACGAGGTGGCCGGTGTCGGAGGCGTGGAGGGCGAACTGGCAAGTGTCCATGTCGCGGATCTCGCCGATCAGGATGACCTTCGGGGCCTGTCGCAGCGCGCTCTTGAGCGCGTCGTGGAAGGTGTGCGTGTCCATTCCGACCTCGCGCTGGCTGACGATGTTGCCCTTGTGCTGGTGCGTGAACTCGATGGGATCCTCGATGGTGACGATGTGGCCGGTGGAGTTGCGGTTTCTGTAGTCGAGCATGGACGCGAGCGTGGTGCTCTTGCCGCTGCCGGTGGCGCCGGTGACGAGCACGATCCCATGGTGTTCCATGACGATGCTGGCGAGCACCTGGGGCAGGCCAAGCTGCTCGAAGGACAGGATCTCGTCCCGGATGAGGCGCGCCACGAGCGCCACACTGCCCCGCTGCACGTAAATGTTGATGCGGAAGCGGTTTCCGCCGACGGCGTACGCCAGGTTGAGTTCGAGTCGCTGGTCGAATTCCTCCATCTGGCGCGGCTGCGCGCAGGCCTGCCCGGCGAGGGCCCTGGTCTCCTCCGGCGTCAGGAGGGGCCCGTCCACGGGAAAAAGCTCGCCGTCCACGAGATAGGAGGGAGGGGCGCCGGCGGCCATGTAGAGGTCGGAGGCCCTGCGGGCGGCCATTGCGGCAAGGAGATCGCTGAGTTCGTAGCTCATTGTTTCTTCCCGTAAACCTGCATCCAACTCTCCTGGGGCGCGGCGCCCGCCGGGGCTGAGGGTTGCGGCGCGGCGGAGCCGCCCGGCCCGTAATGGGCTGTCCTCGCCGCCTGCGCGGGCGACGGTCCCCGGTTGGTGCCTGGCGGCGGCACGGGCTCGTCGTCCTCGGTCTGCTCGAAGAGGAACTTGCTGTTGGCCCGCTCGAGCGCGGCGTCCTTCGAGATGACCCCGGCGTAGACGAACTCCTTGAGGGTCTGGTCGAGGCTCTGCATCCCGTACTTGGCGCCCACCTGGATCATGGAGGGGATCTGGAAAGTTTTCGCCTCGCGGATCAGCGACCGCACGGCCGTGGTGGCCACCAGGATTTCCATCGCGCAGACGCGGCCGTCTCCGCTGACCTTCGGGACCAGGGTCTGGCAGACCACGCCCTGGATTGACTCGCTGAGCATGATGCGGATCTGCTCCTGCTGGACGGGCGGGAAAACGTCGATGAGGCGGTCCACGGTCTTGGGGGCGCTGCTCGTGTGCAGGGTTCCGAAAACGAGGTGGCCGGTTTCGGCGGCCGTGATCGCCAGGCTGATCGTGTCGAGGTCGCGCATTTCGCCGACGAGGATCACGTCCGGGTCCTCGCGGAGGGCGCTGCGCAGCGCGTTGGCGAAGCTCTTGGTGTGCACGCCGACTTCGCGCTGGTTGACCAGGCACTTCTTGTGCTGGTGGACGAATTCGATCGGGTCCTCGACGGTGAGGATGTGGCCTTCCTGGGTGGAGTTGATGAAGTCGATCATGGCGGCCAGGGTGGTGCTCTTGCCGCTGCCGGTGGGCCCGGTCACCAGGACGAGGCCGCGGGGCATCCGGGCGAGCTGCATCAGCACCGGCGGCATTCGCAGTTCCTCGAGGGTCTTGATCTTGGTGGGGATGACGCGGAACACGCCGCCCTCGCCCCGGCGGTTGATGTACACGTTCGCGCGGAAGCGCACATCGTCGCCGAACTCGAGGGCGAAGTCCAGTTCCCAGTCGCGCTCGATGCGCTTCTTCTGCTCGTCGGTGAGCAGGCCGAAAAGCATCTGGTGAATCTCGTCGCGCTCCAGGGGCGGATGTTTCATCGGGCGGATGGAACCGTGGATCCGCTGGCAGGGGGGACTGCCCACGGTGAGGTGAAGGTCCGATGCGCCCACATCGCGGGTGTTGAGGAGCAGGTCGGCCAGGTCCATGGGTCTATCCTTTCCCCTTTGCGGCGGCCGGGGCCATGACGGCGGCGGGAGCGCCCTGCAGCAGGGTTGCGGCCAGGTCCGGCGTGCGGATTTCCGCGCGCCCCCCCGGGCCGATTTCGGCCGCCATGACCCCGGGCAGGCGGAGGAAATCCGCGGCATCCGGCGAGGCCGCGGCCGGCCCGGCGGGCAGCGGGGCCGCGGCGATCACGGCCGGGGCGTTGGCAAGGGCCCCGCGGATCCGCAGCGCGTGGCGGGACGAAATCGGGTGGTCCGTGACGACGACGGAAGCCCCGCGGCTGATGGTTGCCGCAACGGGGTCGGTGAGGGAGGCGGGCAGGTACGCGACGCCGGGAACGACGCGGCGGACGACTTCGTGAAGCACGAGCGGGATTCCGCGCGCCAGTTCGCGCCGCATCAGCGCGGCGACGGCGCACCCCAGGTCGTCCGGATCCCTGTAGAGCAGGAGGCCGAACTCGGGAAGCGCGGCGAACGGGGGGGACGGGGGCGGTTCCTGCCGCCCCCCTTCCCGCGCCGCGCCGTCCACCGCGAGCGGCCTTATCCGCAGCGTGTCGCCCCCGGCATCCGCGGATATCACGATCTGGAGCAGACAGCCGGCCCCGCCGGCAGTGAAGGGAAGGCGCCAGATGGCGGCCTCGCCGCGCACCGGGGAAATGGGGGCGCTCCCGTGGAGGAGGCCGCTTCGGACCACGGGGAAAAACGCGGCCCGGAATTCATGGATCACGCGGATGGGGGAGCCATCGGCGGGAACCCGGACGACCACGGCATCACCGCCGCGGGTTTGCACAAGCAGGTCGGACGCCGGTTCCTCAAGCGCGGTGGACACCAGCCAGGCCACCATGTCGTTCTGGCGGGGGGTGGCCTTCGGGCCGGTGGCCGACGGGGTCCTCGATTGCGTGGACTCTGCGGCGGCCCGGCGGACCTCGGGCGTTTCCAGGCACCTGCGGATCTGGTTCGGGTCGCCGATCTGGGCCGACACCCGGTACTCGGGCAGAATGGTGCCGAGGGCGCGAAGGCCGTCCAGGTTGTGCGGGTCGCTGACGACGACGACGAGGGTGTCGCCCTCGACAATCAGCGGAAGAAGCAGGTGGCGTTGGAGGAGGTCGAACGGGAAGCGGCTGACGAGTTCGGGATCGACCATGTCCGGGGTGAGTTCCAGGGGACGGAGGCCGAATTGCTCGCCGACGGCGTAGGAAATCTGGTTTTGTGTGGCAAGCCCCATCTCGTAGAGGGCCTCGCCGAGGCGCAGTCCCCTGGCGCGGGCATGGTCCAGACCGGCAGCGCACTCGTCCGGGGTGATGAATCCACGCTCGACGAGGAGTTGGCCCAGGGCCTTGTTGCTGACTCGGTCGAAGAAAGGTTCGGACACGATGGCGGCTCTCCAGCGCGGTGGTTTCGGGACAAACGGGGCATTCGTCGGATCCCACCAGAAAGTGGGAGGATGGTTGCGCGCGATTTGGGGAGCATCAAGAGTAAAGCGGGGAGGGGATCGCGATGAGCGGCGTTCCGGTGATTCGGCATTGGGGGCGGCAAAGTTGGGTGGCATGGCCGGCCGACCCGGCCGCGTGGAGGGCGAAGGGCCCCGAAAAAGAAAAAACCCGGCGACGTTCTACTCTCCCACGCAGTCACCCACGTAGTACCATCGACGCTGAGAGGCTTAACTGCCGTGTTCGGAATGGGTACGGGTGTGGCCCTCTCGCATTAATCACCGGGAATTTTGGCCGCGGAAAGGGAACCCGGTGCTTGAGATCTCAGACAGCGGCATTGAAACGCCGCGCACAGAAGGGTTCTCTCCGCGAAACTTATGTCGTGATTCTGGGCACTGACTGCAAAAGGAGCCTCATTGATCCAGGCGCCGTTATAGTTAGAGGGTTATGTTAAGCCTCACGACCGATTAGTACTGGTCAGCTGAACATGTCGCCATGCTTACACTCCCAGCCTATTGCCAAGTGGTCTACTTGGGGTCTTCAGGGGATTGCTCCCGGGAACGTTCATCTCAAGGTATGCTTCCCGCTTAGATGCCTTCAGCGGTTATCACGTCCAGACGTAGATATCCAGCAATGCAGCTGGCGCCACAACTGGGTCACCAGAGGTCTGTTCCTCCCGGTCCTCTCGTACTAGGGAGAACTCCTTTCAACGTTCCTGCGCCCACACCAGATAGGGACCGAACTGTCTCACGACGTTCTGAACCCAGCTCACGTACCGCTTT
>JADHEF010000476.1_pt1 | contig 40583 bp, 30 predicted proteins | sample 8952391 | NCBI WGS metagenome assembly JADHEF01 (sample SAMN16124439, study PRJNA663245) | bioreactor sludge metagenome | isolation source: sludge (nitrite) | place: India:Bengaluru | collected 2019-02-28 | reverse complement strand
TCGGACGGGACGGCCCGGATCTGGTCCTTCCCCGGTGGTCGCGAGCTGGACGTGCTGGACGGCCAGGTCGCTGCGGCCGCCTCGCCCGCGGGCGGGTTCGCGACGATCTCCACGAAGGCGCGCGCGCTCCTCTGGGACGGGAACTACGACCCGGTGGCCACGCTCCCTCTCCTCGACCGGCGGCTCTTCTCGCTCGCCTTCACGCCCGACGGGAACGCGCTCCTCGTCGCCGGGACCGGAACGGTCCACCGCGTCGACGTGAAGGGGAGGGCAAAGGCCGGGGAGTACCCGGGACACCAGACGGCGGTCGCGTCGATGAGCCTCTCGCCCGACGGGACCCTCCTCGCGACCACGGGGGCCGAGGGGACGCTCCGGCTCCGCCGGCTCGACGGCGGCGCGGAGCGCTTCGCCGTCCGCATCGGGAGGCCCGGCGTCCTCCAGACGGCCTTCTCGCCGGAGGGGACGGTGATCGCGGTCTCGATCGACTTCGCGATCCAGCTCCGCTCGGCGACCGACGGCGCACTGCTCTCCACGATCGACGTCCCGGTGAAGGGGGTCTACGGCCTCGGCTTGTCTCCCGACGGGCGCCTCCTCGCGAACGCGGCGTCGGACGGGCGGATCCGCGTCTACGAGGTCTGAGCCGCGCGAACGCCAGCGCGGCGCCGCGGCTTCGGGCGCGCGCCGCGACTCCTTCTCGCGCCCCGTCCCGAACCGCTAGACTCGGGCGAGCCCAGAGGTGCGCCGGATGTGTCGACCCGCGGATCGACGCGATCGAGCCGTTCCCGCGAGGACGCGGGAAGACGGGAGGAGCGCGTGAGCCCCGCTCCGGAAAGCGGCCGCGGCAGACGGCCCCGGTCGGTGCGCGAGGCCCGGCGCCTCGTCGGCGAGGCGGCGCGGGAGATCGCCGCCGCGCCGGCGGCCTGGGCGGCCGTCGTCGACCGTGCGCGGGCCGCGTTCGGGCGGCCGCCGCTCGGTCCCGAGGCCGTCTCGGCGCTCGGTTTCCCGCTCCTCTCGGCCGAAGACGAGGGGCGCCCGGCGCTCCTCCCTCTCGAGCAGCTCGAGCCGCTCGGCAAGGGGGGGATGAACACGGTCTCGCGCTCGGCCGACCTCCTCACCGGTCGTTCGCTCGTCGTGAGGCGTCTCATCCCCGCGGAGTCGGCGATCGAGGAGGAGATGCGACGGCGACGGAACGAGCTCGTGAGGGAGCGGCTGTCGGTCCTTCGCCGGCACCCGGTCCTGCAGCGCTTCTGGGGGAGCGGGCTCGTGGAAGGCGAGCCCTGCGAGCTCTTCGACTTCGCGCCGGGGACGACCCTCGCGAGGTACGTGAGGGAGAAGGGGCTGACGTACGGCGCGCTCCTCGACGTCGGCTGGCACGCCGCCCGCGGCCTCCTCCACCTCTCGCGTCACGGGCTCGTCCACGGCGACGTCAAGCCCGAGAACTTCTGCGTCGAGGAGCGGGGGAGCGGAGGTGCGGTCCGGGTGCGGGTGAGCCTCATCGACTTCGACATCGTCTCGACGGTCGACGAGCAGCTCTTCCAGTACCGCCTCTCGAACACGCTCGACGGGACGCTGCCGTACATGCCGCCGGAGAACTTCGTCCAGGCCGTCCCCGAGGACCCGGACCAGTGCCGGCGGATGGTCCTCTCGAAAGACGTCTTCGCGCTCGGGATGACTCTCGTGAGAGTCGTGAACGGGCGCTTCCCGGACGGCGTGTACACGAGCATGACGTCGCTCGTTCAGAAGAAGGAGCGGCTGGAGGAGATGCCGGTCTCGCTCCCGGCGTCGCTCCCGGGGGAGCTCCGGGAGCTCGTCCTCGCGATGTGCCGGACCGAGTGGCGGATGCGGCCCCCGCTCCCCGTCGTGGTCCGGACGTTCGACGCGCTCCGCCGTGCCGCCACGGAGGGGGAGCGGGCCCGCCTCGTCGCCGCGGCGCGCGTGGAGGCGGTCCCCGAGGCGCCGCCTTCCGAGCCGGTCGAGCTCGTCGGGCCGTACCGCCTCGTGAACCGCGAGTTCGCGGCGCGGACCCCCGGAGACGGGCAGACGCGCCCGCTCGCCGAGCTGCACGACCCGTTCGGCCGGCGCCTCGTCGGCGTCCCCTACGAGTTCCGGACGGCGGCCGAGGAGGCCGCCTTCTACGAGGAGCGGAGGGCGCTCCTCGAGGACCTCAACGCCGTCCGGCTGCGGCACCCGGAGCTCTTTCCGGGGAGCTTCCGCGACCTCGTGAGGCAGGGGATCGGGGACGACCTCTTCGTCGTCTGGGTCATCCGGCCGCTCCTCGAGGGGGCGATCGACCTCGACCGCTACCTCGCCGAGGAGCGCCCCGACGCGACGATGGGGGAGCGGGTCGCGATCCTCCGCAGGATCGCCGACGCGCTCTCGGCGCTCGAGTCGGGCGGCTATACGCTCGCGTCGCTCACGCCCCGGCTCGTCTTCTTCGTACCTCCCCCCGAGGCGGGAGGCGAGGCGGCGCCGACGGTCGCCGGGCGGACGCGCCCGGTCGCCGCGCTCTTCGACATCGGGGCACCGGCGTCGGGAAGACGCTTCCGCCAGGAGCTGATGGGGACGGCGTCGGCGGTCCGGGTGAGCGCGGAGGCGACCGGCCGCGTCGTGGCCGGGTTCTTCGACGTGGCCTCCCGGATGCGGGTCCTGACCGCGCTCGACCGGGACGGGCGGGACGCCTTCCTTCAGCTCGGCGACGCGCAGAGCTGGGCCGAGCGGGCCGACCTCCTCCGCTGGCTCGAGACGCGGCTCGGGTAGGGACCGGTCTCCGAGGCGCGGGGCCGGGGTCGTTTCGAGGCGGCTCGAAACGACGGACGGGCGGAGCCGAAAAGAGGAACGGCGGGGTGTTCCCCCGCCGTCGAAGATCGTTGCCCCGGCGTCCCGGTCCTATCGCAGGAGATTTGAGGCAGGAATGCGAAAGGTGTGGACCAGGATGGAAGGCGGAAAGGTGCGGAAGTGGTGGAGGTTGGACGGGATGGGACTCCTCCGCCAGGTCCGGGAGCCGGGGTAGCGAGCGTTCTGGGCCGTCATGCGGGCCTCCCGGCCGCTCTCGGAGCGGGGACGGGGGCCCGGAGGCTCGCCTTCTGGAGCCTCGGGTCGAGGGCGTCTGCGAAGCGGTCGAAGGTGAGCGCGTCGAGGGTGACGAGAGCGGCGACCTCGGCGCGCGTCAGCTCGAAGCCCCTCTCGGCGAGGGAGCGAACCACGCGCTCGGGGTCGGCCCGGAACTCACGCCGGAAGTCCTCGTCCGTGACGAGCCTCCCGACGATCCGTTCCACGTTGGCCTGCGACATCCGCGTGCGTCCTCGAGAATCCGTGGTTACAAGTCCCGTGCCAGGCCCGTTCCTTCGGGGCTCGGCGGAGACGGACCGCTCCCCTGGCGGACCGGGACGAAACGGCTCCGTCCCGTGCCGGTTCTCACGGTGCGGAGATCGCGGCAGTCTGTAGAATTCGCCGCATCGCGGAATGGCGGGCGGCCCTGACGACGTCGGACGGGACCGCCCCTCGCGAAGGAGGAACCGTGAACATGAAGGCGACCCGAATCCTCGCCGTCGCAGGGGCCTGCGCCCTCGTCTTCTCCACCGCCTGCGGCAAGAAGGAAGCGCCCGAGAGCGAAGGCAAGGAGCTCTCGAAGAACCCGATCGCGGCGATGGGCCAGATCCAGGAGGCCGTCGAGAAGGCGGCGCAGGCGGCGAAGGAGTCCCAGGAGATGAAGGCGGTGGACCCGGTCCACTTCTCGAAGCTGATCGCGCTCCTCCCGAAGGCGCCGGCCGGCTTCACCGCGGACGGGGAGCCCCGGGGCGAGACGACGAACGCGATGGGCTTCAAGGTCTCGACGGCCGAGCAGAGCTACTCCGCGGAGGGGAAGAGCCTCCAGGTGAAGCTGACGGACGGGGCCTTCAACGCTCCTCTCTACACGTTCGTGACGATGGCCTCCCAGTTCGCGCGCGAGTCGACCGAGGGGTACGAGAAGGGGGTCACGTACGACGGGAACCCCGGCGTCGAGAAGTGGCGGAAGGACGGCGGAGACGCCGAGCTGAACGTCGTCGTCGGGAAGCGCTTCTTCGTCGAGGTCCAGGGCTCCGGGATCACGCCCGAGCTCGTCCGCGAGGTCTGGTCGTCGATCGACCGGACGACCCTCGCCGGCCTGAAGTGAGGGGCGCGTGACGAACATCGGGATTCCGAAGGAGTGCCGTCCCGGCGAGTTCCGCGTCGGGATCTCGCCGGTCGGCGTCCGGATGCTGACGGGGGCCGGGCACACCTGCTTCGTCCAGAGCGGGGCGGGCGACGGCTCGGGCTTCCTCGACGAGCAGTATCGGGATGCCGGAGCGACCGTCGTCCACTCCGCCGAGGAGGCCTGGCGCCGGGCGGACCTCGTCCTGAAAGTGAGCCGTCCGACGGTCCGGGAGCTCGAGTGGCTCCAGCCCGGCAAGACGCTGATGGGCTACCTCTACCTCGCGGCGGCGCACCCCGGGAAGGTCGAGCTCCTCCTCGAGAAGAAGGTCTCGGCCGTCGCGTACGAGCTGATCCAGCTCGCCGACGGCTCCCTCCCCGTCCTGAAGCCTCTCAGCCAGATCGGCGGCCGGATGGCGGCGCAAGTCGCCGCCCGGCTCCTCCAGAACGACGCCGGAGGGCATGGACGCCTCATCGGCGGCGTGGCCGGCGTCCCGCCGACGGAGGTCGTCGTCGTCGGAGCCGGCGTGGCGGGGGAGGCCGCCGCGCGGGCGTTCCTCGGCCTCGGCGCCCACGTCACGGTCCTCGACACCGACCTCGCGCGCCTCCAGTCGATCGACGAGCGCCTCTCCGGGAAGCTCGTGACGGTCGTCGCGCACCCGTTCCACGTTGCCCGCGCCACCGAGTACGCCGACGTCCTCGTCGGGGCCGTCATGGTCCCGGGCGAGCGGGCCCCGGTCGTCTTCACGCGCGCCATGCTTCGGAAGATGAAGCCGGGCTCTCTCTTCATCGACCTCTCGATCGACCAGGGGGGCTGCGCGGAGACGTCGCGGCCGACGACGCACGAGTCGCCGACCTACGTCGAGGACGGAGTCGTCCACTGCTGCATCCCGAACCTCGGCGGCGTCGTCGCGCGCACCTCGACGCACGCCTTCCTCAACGCGGCCGCTCCGTGGATCGAGCGGGTCGTCGTCCAGGGCATCGAGGCCGCCGCCGCGGCGGACCCGGCCCTCGCGCACGGCCTCGTCACGCACGCGGGCGAGCTCCGGAACTTCCGGCGGGTCTCCTACGTCCGGCCCGTCGAATGAGACAGGAAGCGAACGAACCACGATGAGCTGGCTCCACACCTACCACGACCGGATCGTCAGCGCCGAGGAGGCCGTCCGGACGGTCAAGTCGGGCGACCGCGTTTACCTGACCGGCAACTGCTCCGTCCCGCAGGTCCTCATGAAGGCCCTGATCGGGCGGGCCCCCGAGCTGACGGACGTCGAGATCACCCACATTCTGACGCTCGGGAAGACGCCCTACGCCGACCCCGAGTTCGCCGGCCACATCCGGGTGAACACGATGTTCATCGGAGAAGGGGTCCGCGGCGCCGTCAACGAGGGGCGCGCGGACTTCACTCCGGTCCGCCTCTCCGAGGTCCCGAAGCTCTTCTCCGAGGGGATCGTCCCCCTCGACGTCGCCTTCATCCACGTCACGCCCCCCGACGAGCACGGGTTCTGCTCGTACGGCGTGGAGATCTCGACGAACCGGGCCGCCGCCGCGGCCGCGAAGCTCGTCGTCGCCGAGATCAACCCGCAGATGCCGCGGACGCTCGGAGACGCCTTCATCCACATCAGCCGGATCCACAGGATCGTCCCGGTCGACTACCCGATCTTCCAGACGACGATGGGGACGCCCTCGGAGCTCTCGATGCGGATCGGCAAGCACGTGGCCGGCCTGATCGAGGACGGCTCGACCATGCAGATGGGGATCGGGGCGATCCCGGACGGCGTCCTCTACTACCTGAAGGACAAGAAGGACCTCGGGATCCACACGGAGATGTTCTCGGACGGCGTCGTGGAGCTCTACGAGAAGGGGGTCGTCACCGGGGAGAAGAAGAACATCGACCGGGGGAAGATCGTCGCGGGCTTCCTCATCGGCTCGAAGCGTCTCTACGACTTCGTCGACAACAACCCGGTCGTCGAGATGCGCCCGACGGAGTACGTCAACGACCCGTACGTCATCCGCCAGAACGACCGGATGGTCGCGATCAACTCCGCGATCGAGGTCGACCTGACGGGCCAGGTCTGCGCCGACTCGATCGGGACGCGGCTCTACTCGGGGGTCGGCGGGCAGCTCGACTTCATCCGGGGCGCGGCCCGCTCGCGCGGCGGCAAGCCGATCATCGGCCTCCCCTCGAGCGGCACGGGGAAGGACAAGCAGGCCTTCACGCGGATCGTGCCGATGCTCAAGCACGGCGCCGGCGTCGTCACGGGCCGCTACGACGTCCACTACGTCGTCACCGAGTGGGGCGTCGCGAACCTCTACGGGAAGACGATCCGGCAGCGGGCGAAGGCGCTCATCGACGTGGCCCACCCCGACTTCCGCGCGGAGCTCGAGCGGAAGGCGATCGAGCTGAAGTACATCTGACCCGGCGGTCCGCCGCGTTCTCCGAAGGCCGCCGCGCCCCCGGGGCGCGGCGGCCTTCGCCTCTCAGGCGCGCTTCTGCCGCTCGTCCGACCGGATCCGTCCGTCGACCATCGTGAGGACGCGGTCGCAGCGGGCGGCGATCCGTTCGTCGTGCGTCACGACGAGGAACGCGGTCCGGTGCCGCTCGGAGACCCGGCGCAGGAGCTCGAAGACCTGCGCTCCCGACTCCGTGTCGAGGTTGCCGGTCGGCTCGTCCGCGAGGACGAGCGGGGGCTCGAGGACGAGGGCGCGCGCGACGGCGACGCGCTGCTGCTGGCCGCCCGAGAGCTTCGACGCGCCGTAGGAGGCCCGGTCGGCGAGGCCGATCTCGTCGAGGAGCGCGAAGGCCCGGTCCCGCATCCGGGCCTCCTCGCGTCCGCGCGCGGCGAGCATCGGCATCATCACGTTCTCGAGCGCGGTGAAGGCCGGGAGAAGGTGGTGGAACTGGAAGACGAAGCCGAGAGACCGCCCCCGCAGGGCGCTCCTCTCGTCATCGCCGAGGTCCGTCGTGTCGCGTCCCTGGAGGACGATCCGGCCCGAGGTCGGCCGGTCGAGGAGGCCGAGGAGGTTCAGGAGGGTGCTCTTGCCGGAGCCGGACGGTCCGACGAGCGCCGTGAACTCGGCCGGGAAGAGCTCGAGGTCGATCCCGTGGAGGACCTTCGTCACGACCTCGCGCCCGAACGACTTCGTCACGCCCTCGACGAGGACGAGCGGCTCAGCCATGGCGGATCACGTCGGCGGGGTCGAGAGACGCGGCCCGTTCGGCGGGGGCGACGGCGGCAACGAGCCCCGTGACCGTCGCGACGGCAGCGGCGCCGAGGAAGAGGGACGGGGTCAGGGCGACCGGGAACGTCGGTGAGCCGTCGGGGTTCGTCGCGAGAGCGGCGAAGAAGAGCGCGAGACCGCTCCCGAGGAGGACTCCGACGGCGGAGCCGGCGAGCCCGAGGACGGCCCCCTGGACGAGGAAGACGCGGACGACCTGGGCCGTGCGGGTTCCCATCGCCTTCAGGATGCCGATCTCGCGGGACTTCTGGACGACGGAGACGACGAGGACGCTCGCGATGCCGAGGGCGACGGCGATCACGACGAAGAGCTGGATCATCCAGCTGGAGGCGCTCTGGGAGCGGAGGCCCACGAGGAGCTGCCGGTTCCGCTCCATCCAGCTCTCGGCCTCGAGGCCGGTCCGGCTCGCCACGGCGGCGGCGACGCGGTCGGCCGAGAAGATCTCGTCGACCTTCAGCTCGATCGACGAGATCCCCCCCGAGAGGTCGAGGAGCGTCTGGGCCGAGCGCAGCGAGACGAAGACCCAGCGCTCGTTCAGGTCCTTGTTGCCGACGTCGAAGAGGCCGGCGACGACGAAGACCTCGTTGCGCCCGGCCGGGGCCTGGATCCGGAGCTTGTCCCCCCTCTTCAGCCCGAGCTCGGCGGCGAGCTCGACCCCGAGGACGGCGTGCGCGGCGTCGACCCGGAACTCCCCCTCGGTCATCCGGGGGGCCATTTCGATGATCCGGCGGAAGCTCGAGGGCTCCACGCCTCGGAGGGCGATCGACCGGTTCGCGAGCCCGCGCAGGGCGACGGCCGGCCCTTCTGCGGTCGGGGCCGCCGCGCGAACCCCGGGCAGGGTCCGGAGGAGCTCCAGCGTCTGGGGCCAGGCGACGATCGAGCGGAGGCGCTGCGCGGGCTGCTCGAAGCGGGCGGCGACGGCGCGCTCCGCGGACGGGAGGGTGACCGCCCGGACGACGTCCTCCGGCGCGCGGACGACGACGTGCGCCTGCGTGCCGAGCGTCCGCTCGATGAGCGAGGCCTGAAGGCCCGAGATGAGCGCCGAGAGGAAGACGATCACGCCCACCCCGACGCCGATCCCCGAGAGGATCAGAAGCGTCTGGATCCGCCCCTCGCGGAGGAAGCGGAGGGCGACGAGGACCTCGAACGGCACGTCAGCTCCCCGGCGCGGGCCGCGCCCGGACCCTTCCGCCCTTTGCGAGCCGGTCGGGCTCGCGGACGACGAGATCCCCCTCCTCGAGCCCGCTCCGCACCTCCGCGACGGCGCCTCCCCGCGCGCCGAGGACGACGGGAACGCGGATCGCGCGCCCGCTGCGGACGACGAGCACCCACGGCTCGGTCGCGGCGTCCCGGACGCTCGCGAGCGGGACGACGAGGGCCCGCGGGCGCGCGCCGACCTCGAGCTCGATCGAGAGCGTCAGGTCGCTCCGGAGGAAATCGGGCGGGTCCGGGACCCGGAGCTTCACGTCGACCGTTCCGCGCGCGAGGTCGATCCCGGGGGCGATCGAGATCACCTCGGCGTCGAACGCGCGATCGGGAAAGGCGTCGGCGGTCGCACGTGCCTTCTGGCCGACCCTCAGGGAGGGGAGGTTCTTCTCGTCGGGCTGGGCGAGGAGCCACGTCTCGTGCTCGAGGGCGAGCGTCAGGAGGACCCTCCCGGCCGGCACGACGTCCCCGGGCTCCACCGACCGGACGAGGACGACGCCCGGACCCGGAGCGACGACCCGGCGCTGCTCGAGACGCGCGGCGGCGGAGTCGACGGCGGCCCGCGCCGACCGCTCGTCGGTGCCTCCGGCGGAGAGGACGCGGGCCCTCTCGCGCGCGGCCGAGACGGCGCTCGACGCGAGGTCCCGGGCGCTCCGGGCGTCCTCCTCGTCGCGGGCGCTGGCGAAGCCGTCGCGCCGAAGGGAGAGGATTCGCTCGAGCTCGCGTTCCGCCTGCTCGAGCCGGAGGGTCGCCTGTCGGAGCTCCTCTTCGGCGATCCTCCGGCCGCTGCCTCTGACCTGCTCGAGGCGCGCGCGCGCCTCGTCGAGCGCGGCCCGCGCCTCGTCCTCGTCGAGCCGGACGAGGAGCTGGCCGGAGCGGACCCGGTCTCCCTCCTCGAAGAGGACCGCCGAGACCGTGCCCGTGACGGGGGAGCCGAGCGAGGCCTTCGAGCGCTCGAGGACCCGGCCGCTCACGACGAGCGTCTCGAGGAGGTCGATCCTCGAGACCGCGGCCACGTCGACGGACGGACCGCGGAGCGCTCGTGCGCCGAGGACGAGGAGCGTCGCCGTGACGAGGGCGGCCCCGGCGAGAAGCGCGCGGGATCTTCCAGAGGAGAGGTTCATCGCGACGAGTCTGGCACGGCGGGCATCGTGCGGAGGTGCCTGGTCTCCGTCGCCCCGGAGCGCCGCGGATTTCGCCGAGAAGAGAAAGGGAGCGGCCCGAAGGCCGCTCCCTCTCCGAAGGCCCGTCTTTCGAGGATTCGGCCTACTTGCCGGCGCGGTACGCGTCCCACTGGGCGCGCATCCGGGCGACCTGGCCGGGGGTGAAGAGGGTCATACAGTAGTCGTCGGTGTAGTCCATGAAGTTCTCGATCGGATCATTGCCAGGGTAGCGCGTGCCCGTGCAGGTGTTCCGCCCCGTCGGACAGCCGTAGGCGGCGCTCCTCTCGGCGTTCGTGTCGGCGACGTAGTCGCCCCCGTTCGTGCCGGTCTTACAGCCGCCCTGGAACGTGTGGTAGAGGCCCATCCAGTGGCCGACTTCGTGGGTTCCGGTGTCGCCCTCGTTGTACGGGGACGCGGAGCCTCCGGGAAGCGAGGAGAAGAGGAGGACGACGCCGTCCTTGCTCGGAGCGCTCTTGTAGCTGGAAGGGAACGTCGCCCAGCCGAGGAGCCCGCCACCGGGGTTCGCGGAGTAGATGTTCAGGTCGTCGGCAGTGCCCTTGCGCAGGGCCGCCTTGGCCTGGGCTTCGGCCGTGGAGCCGGGCGACATCGTGTACCAGGTGGAGTTCGTCGTCCGGTCGACGGAGATGAGCTGGAAGCGGACACCCGTCGAGGCGTAGGCCGCGTTCAGGACGTCCATCTGGGCGTCGATCATCGTCTGGGAGATGTCGCCGTTGGAGATGCCCGTTCCCTTGTTGATGACGTGGAAGTAGACGTTGACGTAGGTGGGGCTCGTGAAGAGCGACTCGAAGTCGGAGTGCGGACGGATGCTGAGCTCGTGGAGGAACTCCGCCTCGAGGGCGGCCGCCGTCTCCTCGTCGGGGTGGAAGGTCTGGCAGCGGCGACCGGCCTGGATGAAGTCCTGCTGGCTCGCCCACTCCTCGCCGCCGACGACGAATGAATCGCTCGCGTGACGGTCGTCCGGGCGGTCCCCGGGCGGCATCGCCGCGAGGGACAGCGTGAACGGAATCGAGAGGGCGATCGCAAGCAGCTTCTTCTTCAAGGTCTTCTCCTCCTCTGTGTGCCGGTCAGCCGGTTGCCTCTCAACAGCCAGATCCGTGCCATCCGGATTGAAGACGGAATCGCAGGAAAGGGGTCACTTTCTGGTCCCGTTTCACCAAGGCCGCGGGTCCGCGATCGACCCCGGGTCAGAGGCGGACCCGAGAACTGTCCCGGGATGCCGGAGTCAGGCTCTCAGCGCTTGTCGAGGGCTGCGAGGAAGCGGAGGAGTTCTCGGGCGATGACGTCGGCATCGAAACGGGCGAGGACGCATCTCCTGCCGGCGCGACCGAGCTCGGCCGCGCCGGCAGGGTCGGTGAGGAGCTCGATGCAGGCCGCGGCCATCGATTCCGGCTCGTCGGCCAGCCGGATCTCGGTTCCGTCCCGCGCCTCGATCCCGGTCGCGCCGAGGCGGGTCGAGACGACCGGGACGCCGAGCGACATCGCCTCGAGGATCTTGACGCGCATGCCGCCTCCCGAAAGGAGGGGGACGACCATCGCGGCGCCCGAGGCGAAGAACGCCTGAGCGTCCGGGACGCGTCCTGCGAACGTCACGCCCTCCCCGGAGAGACGCCTCTCGAGTCCGGAAGGCGGGTTGCTGCCGGCCACGACGAGATGCGCCCGTGGGATGGCCGCCCGGATGGCGGGCCAGACGCGATCGAGGAACCAGCGCACGCCCTCTAGGTTCGGTCTCCAGTCGAGGGCGCCGAGGAAGACGAGCGTCTCGCGCTGGCCCTCTCCCGAACGGTCGGGAACGAGGGCCGTCTCGAGGCCGACGGGGGCAACGTGGATCGGGACCGTCGCCCCGAGCCGACGGTACGTCTCGGCGTCCTCGGCCGTGACCGGGACGATCGCGTCGGGAGCGTCGAGGGCGGCGACCTCGTACGCGCGGAGGCGACAGGCGAGGTGCGCGAGAAGGAGTCGCCGGACGGGGTTTCGCTCCCCGGGGATGAGCCGGTCCCAGATCTCGTGCTCGACGTTGAAGGAGCGGAGGACGACGGGCGCCCGGGTCGCGCGGCGGAGCGCCGGGAGGCAGGGGAGGAGGTAGAGGCTTTCGAGAAGGACGACCTCGGGCGGCTCTTCGTGGACGGCCACGACGATCCGCCGTTCGAATGCGGCGGATCGGAACCGGTCGACGTTGTAGGAAGTCCCGCGGAGGAGGCTCCCGAGAAAGCCGCCTACGGAGAGCGAGGTGTCGTGCTCGACCGTCTCGAGGCGGACGGCGAGGGCCTCGTCCGGGAGGGCCGTGGTCTCGACGCGGTGCTTCTGCGGGTTCAGGGAGAGGAGCCGGACCTCGGAGCCGGCACGGAGGAGCGAGAGCGCGAGGATCCGCGACGCGACGCGCCCCCCGTCCTCCGGAGGCCAGGGGACCTTGGGAGAGAGCTGAAGGATCCTCATCGCGCCTCGGCGTCGGCCGGCGTACGCGCGCGCCCGAGGGGCCGCGCGCGTACGTCGGGACGGGGAATCCCCGCCTCAGCCGTGGATGTTGTGCCCGTCGACCGCCTCGGCCGCCTCGTGGAGCGCCTCCGAGAGCGTCGGGTGAGCGTGGATCGTCCGGACCATCTCCTCGGTGGTCGCCTCGCAGCGGAGGAACGCCGCGGCCTGGCCGATGAGCTCGGTCGCGTGCGGGCCGACGATGTGGACGCCGAGGACCTCGTCGTACTTCCGGTCGGAGACGATCTTCACGAACCCCTCGTTCGTGTGTTCCATGGCGGACTTCGCGAGGACCTGGAATCCGAACCGTCCGACCTTCACGTCGAACCCCCGCTCCTTCGCCTTCGCCTCGGTGAGGCCGATCGAGGCGACCTCGGGGTCGCAGTAGGTGCAGCCGGGCACCTGGTCGCGATTGATCGGCTCGGTCCGATGTCCCGCGATCGTCTCGGCGGCGACGATCGCCTCGGCGGAAGCGACGTGCGCGAGCCAGATCGTCGGCGTGCAGTCGCCGATGGCCCAGACGCTCGCGACGTTCGTCCGCTGGAAGGCGTCGACCTTCACGTAGCCGCGCTCGGTCGCGACGCCCGCCGCCTCGAGGCCGAGCCCCTCGGTGACGGGACGCCGCCCGACGGCGAGGATGACCCACTCGACGTCCCAGCTCTTCGACTCGCCGGCCGAGGTCTTCGCGGCGACCTTGAGCGTGCCGTCGGGGTTCTCGGCGACGGCCTCGACGGCGGTCCCGGTCCAGCACTCGATTCCCTTCTTCTTGAACGACTTCTCGACTTCCTTCGAGACCTCCTCGTCCTCGACGGGGAGGAGGCGGGGAAGGACCTCGACGAGGACGGTCTTCGCGCCGTAGCGCGAGTAGCACGACGCGAACTCGGAGCCGACGGCGCCCGAGCCGATCACGAGGACCGACTTCGGCACGCGGGTCGACTTCAGGACGTGGTCCGAGTTGAGGATCTTCACGCCATCGGCCTTCAGGAACGGAAGGTCGCGCGGGGCGGAGCCGGTCGCGAGGATCACGTTCTTCGTCTCGAGGACCTTCCCGCCCTCGGGCCCGGCGACCGCGACGCGGCCGGGGCCGTCGAGTCGTCCGACGCCGGCGACGACGGCGATCCCGTTCTTCTTCATGAGGTACTCGACGCCCCGGGCCCCCTTGATGACGACCTTGTCTCGGAAGCGGCGGACCGATTCGAAGTCGAGCTCGACGCCCGTCGTCCGGACGCCGAAGTCGGAGGCGTGCTTGACCTCGTCGAAGAGCGTCGCCGACTTGAGCATCGCCTTCGTCGGGATGCAGCCGCGGTGGAGGCAGGTGCCGCCCAGGCCGACGCCGGGGGCCTTCGCGTCCTTCTCGACGATCGCGGTCCTGAGGCCGAGCTGCGCGGCGCGGATGGCGGCGACGTAGCCGCCCGGACCGGAACCGATGACGACGACGTCGTACGTCGTGGAGGGAATGCTGCTCATCTCTCGTGTCTCCTGGGCGCCTCGCCGGTGCGAGCACGGGTCCCTGGCGCTTTCGTGAGCGGCGATTATAGGGGGCTCCGGGATGGCCCTTCGCCGTGCCTCACGCCGGCAGCCCGGGCCGATAATCCCTCATCCGGCCTGCGGTGGGCGCCGGGATGAAGGAAGGAGTCCGACGATGCGGGCGCGGACCCCACGAGGCGGATCGGTTCGACCCGGCAGGACCCGGGCGATGCTGCTGCTCGCCGCGGCGCTCGCGCTGCTGGCGGGTCCGGCGCCGGCCCTCGACCCGTCGCGTCCGCCGCATGCCTTCGCGAGGACCATCTTCCGGGAGGAGCTTCCGCAGGCGTCCGTCCTCGCCCTCGTACAGTCCGCCGAGGGCTACCTCTGGCTCGGGACCTACGAGGGACTCGTCCGATTCGACGGCGAGGAGTTCCAGGTCTGGGACCGCCAGACGTTCCCCGCGATGAGGACGAACGTCACCCAGTGCCTCGCGGAGGACGTCTCGGGCGGAATCTGGTTCGGGACGAGCCGGGGAGGCGTCGGTCGCCTGAAGGACGGCGTGGTCGAGGTCTTCGGGCGCGAGTCGGGCCTGCCGTCCGACAACGTGACGAGCGCCTTCCGCGAGCGGTCCGGGGCTGTCTGGATCGGCACGGATCGGGGCGTGGCGCGCTGGTCGGACGGACGCCTCGAAGCGTTCGGCGAGGAACAGGGGTTCGGCCCCGGAGCCATCCTCGCGTTCGCGGAGCTCGCCGACGGGACCGTCTGGGCCGGCGGGCCGGGCCTTCGGGCGTTCCGGGACGGAAGGTGGAGCGACGCGAGGGTTCCCCCGGGAGTCGAGCTCCCGATCACCGCGCTCGCCGCAGACGAGGACGGGACCCTCTGGATCGGCTCGATTTCCGGCGTGACGCGGCTGGATCGCGACGGGAGCCGGACCATTCGGATCGGCGACGGCCTCGCGGGCGGCTGGGTCCGCTGCCTCCTGAGGGACCGCTCCGGAACGACCTGGGCCGGAACGGAAGGGCGCGGGCTCTTCCGGCTCCGCGGGGAGAAGGTCGAGGCCTTTTCTCCCGTCGTGGAGGAGAAGGCGACGGACTTCGTCATCTCGCTCCTCGAGGACCGAGAAGGGAACCTCTGGCTCGGGACGCGTGGCGGGCTCATCCGGATGCGCGAGGGGGTCTTCACGACGCTCGGGGCCGAGCAGGGGCTCGTGGGCGAGCTCGCGCGCGCCGTCTTCCAGGACTCGCGCGGCCGCGTCTGGGTCGGAGCGGACGGCGGCGGGCTCCACCTGTGCGAAGGCGGTCGCTGCGTGCCGATGAACGAACGCTTCCGCGTCGGGAGCCGGCGAGTCCGGACGATCGGCGAGGACGAGGGTGGCGCGCTCTGGGTCGGGACGTCCGGGGCCGGCGTCTTCCGGGTGCGGAACGGGCGGACGGAGAGGATCGGCCTGCGGGAGGGCCTTGCGGACGAGGACGTCCGGATGATCGCCCGGACACGCGACGGCACGATGTGGGTCGGCACGCGGACCGGCCTGGCGTCCTTCCGTGACGGCCGGGCGCTGCCGGCGTCGGAGCTCTCGCGAAGAGCCGGCGGCGCGAACGTCCTGATGGAGTCGCGCGACGGGAGCCTCTGGGTCGGCACGGCCGGCCGCGGCCTGCTCGTCTCGAAGGACGGAGCCGTCGCGTCGTTCACGGCCGCGGACGGCCTCGCGGGCGACGCGGTCTTCGCCCTTCACGAGGACGCGGAAGGGGACGTCTGGGTCGGGACGGCCGACGGGCTGAGCCGCATCCGCGGAGGGGTGGTCGAGACGTTCCTCGCGCCGGAGGCGTTCGCGCGGGACCAGGTCTTCTCGATCCTCGAGGACGGCGCGGGCGGCCTCTGGACGAGCAACAACAAGGGCGTCTACCGGTTCCCGGCGGCGAGCCTGAAGAAGGCCGACGCGACATCGCGGGGCCCGTTCGGCCGACGCTCCTTCGGCGTGGCGGACGGCATGCCGAGCCGGCAGTGCAACGGGACGACGCAGCCCGCGGCGCTCCGGGCCCGAGATGGACGCCTCTGGTATCCCACCGCGAACGGGGTGGCGATCGTCGATCCGAGACTCCTTCGCCCGAGCGCCCCTCCTCCGCCGGTCGTCCTCCAGCGGGTCGTCGTCGACGGGACGCCGGTCTCGATCGGCGATCGCGCCGTCCTCGCGCCGGGCGCCCGCCGGCTCGAGATCGGATTCGCAGCTCCGCTGCTGGGCGGCGCAGCGCGGCTCTCCTACCGGCATCGGCTCGTCGGCTTCGACGACGGATGGAGCGTCACGCGCCGGCGATTCGCGAGCTACACGGCACTTCCGCCCGGCCGCTACCTCTTCGAGGTGGCCGCCGTCGCGGACGCGGGACTCCGGAGCCCCGCCGCGACGACGCTCGAGGTCCGGGTCCGGCCGCGTCTCACCCAGACCGTCGCGTTCCGGGTCTTCGTCGTCCTCGCGGCGCTCCTCTTCGCCTACGCCCTCCACCGGCTGCGCATCCGCCGGATGGCGGCGCAGGAGAGCCAGCTGAACCGGCTCGTCGCCGAGAAGACGGAGGCGCTGGCCGAGGCGAACGCCCGGCTCGAGGAGCTGTCCCTCTCCGACTCGCTCACGGGAATCGCGAACCGGCGTCACTTCGACCGGCGGCTCGAGGAGGAGTGGCGGCGTTGCCGGAGGTTCGGCCTCCCGCTGGCGGAGATCCTCCTCGACGTCGACTTCTTCAAGGCCTACAACGACGCGCTCGGCCACCCGGCCGGCGACGAGTGCCTGCGTCGCGTGGCCGATGCGCTCTCCGATCGGCTCCGACGGGCCGGGGACCTCGTCGCGCGATATGGCGGCGAGGAGTTCGTCGCTCTCCTGCCGGGCCTGTCTCTCGCGGACGCATATGTTGTCGCCGAACAGCTCCGGACGAGGGTCGAGGCGCTCCGCATCCCCCATCCGGGAGGTCCGAACGCCGTTGTGACCGTCAGCGCCGGGGTCGCGTCCCTCGTTCCGGGAGCCGGCCCGCCGTCTCGGCTGACCTCCGCCGCGGATGCCGCCCTCTACGAGGCGAAGCGGCGGGGTCGAAACCGGTCCGTGGCGGCGGGAAGGGGGCGGCCGCAGGCGGTCGTCGCGGATCGGGAGGACACCCCGCCCGGTCAGGATTGAACCGGGCGGGGCGCGTGGGCTTCCAGGAGAGAGCGCCGAATCGGGTCAGCGGACGGGAGGCCGGGGACCGCGGAATCCGCGATCCCGACCGGCGCGGCCCGGGCGCCCGTCGCGCTGCGAACCGCGTCGCGAACGCAGCTCCTCGAGCTTCGCCTTCTGCTCGTCGGTCAGGATCGACGCGATCCTCTCCTTCGTCTTCTCGCGGGCCTCGACGTTCGCCTGGCGGCTCTCCCGGAGGCGGAGGTAGGCGCGTCCCACCTCGGCCACGTCGGGAGAGGGCGCCTCGGCGGCCGCGCGGAGAGCCTGGCGGGCGTCCCAGCTCTCGCGCCGGAGAGCCTCGCGGCGCTCCCGTTCCTCCCCGAGGAGCTCCTTCAGCTTCGCCCGCTGGCCGTCGGAGAGGTCGAGGGCCTCGAGGGCGCCCCGGAGCTCGCCGCCGGCCGCGCCGCCGCGGCGCCCCGCCGGCCCGGCCAGCGCCGTGCCGGCCGCGAGGAGGAGTCCCAGAACCGCGGCGCCCGCGGCGAATCCCCTGTGTGACGTTCCGTTCCTCATCGTTGCTCCTTCCGCGTCCGGGGGCGCCGGTCGGCCGGTCCGGACAGACCTAGAGACGCGAAAGGAGCGCCTCCCGTTGACGCCGTCTCCCGACGCGTTGGCGCGGGATGTGCTAGACGTCGTCTCAGTCCGTCCCGCCGCGCAGGATCGACCTCGCGCGGGGACGGTGAGGAGGTTCCGATGACCCGCGCCAGCCGTTGGATCGCACTTCTCGTCTTCACGACCCTCGCCGGCTCCGCCGTCGCGGCGGAGAAGGCGTCCCCCGTCAAGCGCCTCGGGAAGACCGTCGTCCGCTACCAGGACGACGCCGTCAAGGCGGTCCTCTCGTGGCGGTTCGCGAACCAGACGTTCGACAAGGAGCCCTGGCTCCTCCTCGAGCTCGCGTTCGCCGCGGAGGGGAAGGCCGTCAACCTGAACCGCGAGGACGTCGCTCTCCTCGGGCCGGACGGCGAGAGGATCCCGCTCCCGGGCCAGAAGAGGTTCGCGGAGGGAGTCCGGGACCCGCTCCAGCTCGTCCGGAGGGCGTCGGTCGCTCGGGACCCGCTGGACAACTACTTCTCGAGGCCGACGCAGTTCGAGAGCCTGCGCTTCTTCACGGTTCCGGGCGGATCGGTCGTGCAGGACGAGGCCTCCGGCGGGCCGAGCTGGCTCATCCAGGGGGACCTCTTCTTCGAGGCGCCGACCGGAGTCTGGAAGCCGGGGAGCTACACGCTCGTCCTGAAGAACAAGACGATGGACGTCGCGCTGCCGTTCTCGCTGCCGGCCGGCGAGCTGAAGAAGGACGCGAAGAAGGGCGACGAGAAGGTCGTTCCCTGGTAGCTCGGGGAGCGCGTCACGAGCGCGAGAGCTCCGCGAAGGAGACGCGCGCCACGCCCCGAGCCGACATCGCTCCGGAGAGGCCGTCGTCCTCGAGGGCGGCGGCCTCTTCTTCCCACGAATACCCCCACGGGTAACGCTCGCGCGCCCGAGAGTCCTCGACGCCGGGGTGGAGGACGACCTCGAACGTCCCCTCGGACGGCAGCGCGGCGAGGAGCGTCCGCCAGCGCGCGAGGTCCATTCGTCCCGCCTCCGCGAGGCCCAGGACGCGCGGAGGCTCGGGCAGTCCGGCCCGGGCCAGGAGCCGTCTCGCGCTCGCGCCGAAGAGCGCGAGGAGCCTTGCCCGGGCGCTTCCCGCGAAGCCGGGATCGGCGATCGCGGCCGGGTCGTCCCCGCGGGGCGCCCGGACGTACGGGACGTCGAAGCGCCGCGCGAGCGCGACGGCGATCGGGACGAGGCGCGGAAGGAGGTGGAGGTGCTGGTGCGCGTCGAGGTGCGTCACGCGGAGCCCCGCCGAGAGGACGGCGACGACCTGGGCTTCCCACTCCCGTTCGACCTCCGCGACCGGGGCGAGGCCGGACGCGACCCGCGCCGCGACGGCGGGCCACGAGCGCGGGAAGCGCCCTCCCGGGGCGATTCCGCGCACGCGCCCCGGGGGCGAGAGCGGCGACTCTCCCCCGACGAGGCAGAGGTGGACGCCCGCGTCGGCGACGCCCGCCTCGCGAAGAGCGCGCACCGCCTCGCCGAATGCCTCGCCGCACGCGAGGAGGCTCGTCCCTCCCAGCCGACCGGAAGCGAGGAGCGAGGCGATCCGCCGCGAGAGGCCGGGCGCGAGGCCGGCGTCGTCGGCGTTCAGGACGAACCGCGTCACGGCGCGAGCCGGCGGCGCTCGCCCCGGAGCGTCGGGACGAGGCACGCGAGGTCGCGGAGGATGCGGAGGATCGTCCGCGGCGAGGAGAGCGTGGAGACGCCGCGCGTCCGCGGGAAGTAGTCGAGGCCGACCTGCTGGATGACGGCGCCGCGATTCCGGAGGCGGACCAGCAGCTCGGCGTCGATGAAGGAGCCCTCGCTCTCGAGGGGGAGTCCCGCGAGGAGCGAGCGCCGGACGAGCTTGCAGGAGAAGTTGACGTCGCGGATCGGGAATCCGAACGCGAGGTGGACGAGTCCGTTGTAGAGGAACGAGTAGATCGTCCGGAGCGTCCCCTCGCCGGTCCGGTCGTGGCGATAGCCGGAGACGACGTCGGCGCCCGTCAGCTCGGCGGCGCGGAAGACGCGCCCCGTCTCCTCGAGGTCCCAGGGGAGGTCGCAGTCGGAGTAGAGGACCCACTCCCGGGTGGCCGCGGCGAAGCCCGACTTCAGCGCGCCCCCCAGCCCCCGGTTCACGGGATGCCGCACGACCCGGACGCGCGGATCGGCGCCGGCGGCCTCTTCGGCCAGCGCGGGCGTCGCGTCGGACGAGGCGTCGTCGACGAGGACGATCTCCCACTCGTCCGCGTGCCGCTCGAGCGCCTCGCGGGCGACGCGAAGGAGGTGGGGAAGGCTCCGCTCCTCGTTGCGCATCGGGACGACGAGGGAGACCGATCGGGGAGGCCGCATCGCTACGAGACGAAGTGCCAGTTCACGAAGAAGGAAGAGTTGAGGAGGAGGAGAGCGAGAGACGCGCCGAGCCAGAGGAACTTCAGCCGCGGCCGGCCCTCGCAGAACGCGGCGGCGGCGAAGTGGCCCGGGTAGACCGTGAGGGTGTAGCGGGGGACGCCGTCAGCGGTCCCGGTCGCCACGGCGAGGCCGAGGACTCCCGCCGTCCACGCGGCGTCCGCGAAGCGGCGCATCCGGAGCTGGAGCGCCCCGAGGAACGCGAAGAGACCGAAGTGGACGAACGGGGCGACGGCGCCCGGGTGCTCCAGGAACCAGCCGGTCCGGAGCATCCGCACCGGCTCCAGGACGAAGGCGACGGCGCCGGCGAGGGGGTTGCCCGCGGAGGCGCGCCAGGCTCCCATCGACCGGAAGAAGAGCATCGGCTCCCCCAGCAGGAGACCGATCCCGAAGACCCAGGCGAGGACTCCGGCGAGCGGCGCGACGAGGAGGAGCGCGGCTCCGGTCGCGCGGCGCGCTCCGGCGGCGCCGGACAGCCACCAGGCGACCGCCAGGGCCGGCCCGACCGCGACGGCGGGGGCGCGGGTGAGGCCGAGGAGGAGGCCGAAGAGGAGCGCGAGCGCGAGCTCGTTCCGCCGGGCGGCGCGGAAAGCGAGGAGCGCGACGAGGAGGAAGAGCGACTCGGTGTAGACCGCGGCGAGGAAGAAGGCGACGGGGTAGAGGAGGAGGAACGGGAGCGCCCGGAGATCGGCCCTCGCGCCGAAGCGCTCGCGAGCCTCGGCGGCCAGGAGCGGCACGGCGAGGAGAAGCGCGGCCCAGCTCACGACGACGGCGGCCCGGAACGAGTCGAGCCCGGTCGCGAGGTGGATCGCGCGCGCGGTCATCGGATAGAGGGGGAAGAAGGCGTGCTCCGACTGCGCTCCCTCGGCCGGGGGCGGGGGATAGCCCTTCTCGACGATCGAGTTGTACCAGCCCGAGTCGAATCGGGCGAAGGCGGGAGCCCGCCGCGTCGCCTCCTCGCCCCACGGCGAGGGCCGGCCGAGCGGGAACGCCCGGATCGAGACGAACGCCCAGAGCTGGAGGGCGGCCAGCCAGAGCAGGACGACGAGCGTCCGCTTCCGGTTCTCCGGACCGCGCCACGGCCAGGGGAAGCTCGATCGGCTCATCACGGGAGGCCTCGCACTGCGGGAACGGAGATTACTCTACGGCCCGTGGCGCTCTCGACGATGGGCACGCTCCCCGGGCCGTGGGAGGTCTTCCGCGCGGCCTCGGCCCTCTCGGTCGGCGCGCGGCTTCACCTCGCCGTTCGAAGGTGGAGCGCGCCCTGGCCGCGCGTCGTCTCCGCTCTCGCCGGAGAGCGCACGCTCCTCGACGTCGGGTGCGGACCCGGCCTCCTCGCCTTCCTCCTCGACGCGCGAGGCGCCCCGGGCTCCTACGTCGGCATCGACCCCGACGCGAGGAAGGTGTCGAGGGCCGAGGCGTGGCTCGGCGGCTCTCCGCGGCGGACGTTCCGGGCATGCGAGCTCGCGGAGCTGCCGGGAGAGACGTTCGGCGCGGTCTCGGTCGTCGACGTCCTCTACCTCGTGCCCCGGGACGCGCGCGCCGCCTTCGTCGCCGAAGTCGCGGCGCGCCTCGCGGACGGCGGGCGCGCCGTCGTCCTGACGAGCGGCGGCGGGCCCCGCTGGAAGCGGCTCCTCGACCGGCTCCAGGAACGGTTCGTCGTGGCGGTCCTCGGGTGGACGCGAGGCTCGGCCGTCGAGCCGTGCGACGGCGCCGAGGTGGCGGCGCTCCTCTCGACGGCCGGCCTCGTCGACGTCCGCGTCGAGGACGTCGGCGCCGGCTATCTCCACGGCTTCGAGCTGGTCAGCGGACGGAAGCCGGCGTAACGGGCCGGGAGCGGACGACGCGGGCGGGGAGGAAGCTCCCGTCGTTCGTCGCGTTGTCGACGCGGGTCGCGTGGACGAGGAGCGCCCCCCCGCGGGCGACGCTCACGGTCGCGGAGGCTTCTTCGGCCGGAGCGATGCCCATCTCCGCGAAGACGTCGTTCCACTGGACCGCCTGAAACGCGTCGACGATCAGCTCCCGGGTGGCGAGGATGGAGCCCGACCCGTCGAAGAGCGTCACCTCGGCGACCGTCTCGACGCCCCGGGTCTCGAGGAACCCGAGGTTCGTCCGCGTCCGGGTCCCTCCCGAGAGGAACGTCAGGGCCGCCTCGTCCCCGGGCTCCGCCTCGGAGTCGCCGAGGAGGCCGATGGCGAGGCCGTAGCTCTTCCCCGGCTCCTCGGTGTAGGTGCGGCTGGAGGCGATCAGTCCGGGGCCGTCTCCGAGGGCCGTGATCCGGAGCGCGCCCGCGGTGTCCTCGGGAAGTCCGAGAAGGCTACCGAGGACGTCCTCGAAGACCCGCGTCTCGAAGGCGCCGAGCGAGAAGACGACCTCTTTCGGAGCGGCGCCTCGCGACGGGAAGAAGGAGAAGCGGACGCTGGCGGGCGAAGCCCACGGGTTCGAGAGCTTGAGATCGGTCCGGAAGTAGGCCCCGAACTTCCCGGGCGAGCGGGCCGCGGCCGGCAGGAACGCGTCCGGCCTCGGGCGGGAGGCGGTGACGAGGAGACCGTCGTTCGAGCCGTTGTCGACCGCGATCGCCCAGCTCGCCACGCTTCCCGCTCCCGACAGGACGCGCACCTCGAAGAGGTCGTCGGCGGCGGGAACGGTCGAAGCGGCGGCGTGGACGTCGCTCACCTGGCGGCTCGCGAACGGACCGAGCGTCAGGCCGTACCGCGCCTTCAGCGAGCCGCGGCCGTCGCGGACCAGGATCTCGACGTTCGCTTCTCCGCCGGAGACCTCGACGAGGCCGACGTTGACGCGGGCCCGCTCGGGGTGGAAGACGGGCGCGAGGTAGGTGGGCGGGTCGGAGACGCCGGCGGCCGCGCTCCGCGCCATCGGGGGAACGAAGAGGCCGTACGTCCCTCCGCCCGGGGCCGTCGTCTTCGTCCGGCTCGCGACCATAACGTGGGCCGGGGCGTCGATCCGGACGGGGCCGAAGCCGGACGAGCGGAACGCGTTGCCCACGACGTCGGAGAGCGTGCGCGTGGCGCGCGCGCCGAGGCGGAGGTCGACGGCGAGCGCCTGGTCCGGGGCGGCGCCCGACGGGAGGAACGAAAGCGTGACGTCCGCGGGTTCGAGGTGCGGGTTGAAGAGGACGACGTCGCTGGAGAAGAACGAGCCGAAGCGCCCGGTGTTCCGGGCGACCGAAGGCAGAAACCGCGACGGGGCATCCTCGAGACGGACCGCGCGCGGCGCCTCGGGCTCCGCGACGAGCGCCCAGCTCGTCACCCGGCCGTCGCGGAACCCTCCGTCGTCCTCGAGGCGGAGGACCCAGGTGCCGGCAACGGGCCTTCCGGCGAAGAGAGAGAGCGGCTCCGCGCTCTCGACCGTCCTTCCGAAGACCTCGCGGAAGACGGTCCCCTCCCGGAGGATCCCGTCGGCGAGGTGGGTCGTCGTGCCGTCGGGCCCCGTGAGGATCGCGCGGACCGTCGCCAGCCGCGGGTGCTCGAGGGAGAGCGCGATGGCGAGCGACGAGACGTTCCCCGTCAGGGAGGCGACGGTGGTCCGGCAGACCATCGCGGCCGGCCTCGCCCCCGAGGGCTCGACGACCTCGCACGGACCGGTGGCGGGGCTCGGCGCGACGAGGGCGGTCCCGACGTCGAGCCGGGGCGTCGCGAGCGCGGTCCGCCCGTCGTTCACCGGCACTCCGGTGAGCCGGAGGAAGTCGGTCGAGAGCGCCGGGTCGTCGAACGAGGTGAACTGCCGCGTCAGGAGGAGGGCCCCTGCGGCCGCGGGGGCGGCGGCCGAGGTCCCGGAGAAATCCGTGAACCGCCCTCCACCGGACGTCGGGGCGAGCCAGCGCACGCCGGGGGCGAGGAGCGAGAGCGCAGGCCCGCCGTTGCTCGTGCACGGGACGACGTCGGGACCGGTGTACGGATCGATGCACTCGGCGTCGCCGTCCCAGGCATGGGCGCCCTGTCCCGCGGCGTAGACCATCCCGACGCTGACGACGTCGGAGTGGCAGGCGGGCCAGGAGATCGAGGAGGAGAAGCCGGCGTTGCCCGACGCGGCGACGACGACGAGGCCGTCGGCGCGCGCCCGGGCGAAGAGGCCGGCCGAGACGGGGTCCTCCGCGTCGCAGAAGCCGGGACGGACGCGTTCGTCGGCGAGGCTCAGGTTGAGGACCTCGAGGCCGAGGGCTTCGCGGCGATCGAGCGCCCACTCGACGGCCGCGAGGACGTCGGAGGCGAGCGCGGCGGAGCAGCCGTCGCGGTTTCCGAAGACTCTGAGGGGGACGATGGAGGCCCCCGGGGCGATCCCCTGGTGTCCGGCGGCGACGCCGGCGACGGCGGTGCCGTGCCCGTTGCAGTCCTGGGTCCGGTCGTTGCCGTCGGCGAAGTTCCATCCGGCGAGGATCCGCCCGGGATCCGTAGAGCCCGCGCCGAAGTCGGGATGGAAGTGGTCGATTCCGGTGTCGACGATCCCGATGGCGCGCCCGGCTCCGGTCAGCCCGGCCGAGAGGAGGCGGTCGGCGCCGATCTGGGCCGTCCCGACCTGTCCCGCGGGGCGCACGACGCGGTCGAGGACGACCGCCCGCGCCGCGGTCTCCCGGCCGAGCCGCTCCAGCCCGGACGAGTTCAGCCAGCCAGCGAGGATCCGGCCGCCGTCGAGCGACCGCAGGACCTCCAGACCCTCCGGGACCGGCGTGCCGGGGGCCGCCTCGCGAGCCACGAGGACGCGGACTCGCCCCTCGGCCGCGATCCGCTCCGAGACCCCCTCGCCGACGTGGAGCTTCGCCGTCCCGGCCACTGCCGGGAGGGAGGCCGAAGCGAGGGCCACGGCCGCGAAGAGCGCGCCGAAGGCGCGGACGGGCTGCATTTCTGAGCGGGGAAGCTATCACCCGGGGCCGTACCGGGACGTGAGGCGCGTCAACACGCGGGTCGGGAGGAAGTGTCCCGGGCCGCTAGAATCCCATCGTGGTCCCGTATCCGGAGCCGAGAAAGGTCGTCGAGGGGGGCGTCCTCGTCGTCGCCGACGCCCATCTCGGCCAGGCGGAGGGAGATGCGAGGGACTTCCTCTCCGCGCTGGAAGACGGCTTCGCCCGGGGCTTCCGGACGGTGGTCCTTCTCGGCGACATCTTCCACTACTTCATCGGAAGCGCGAAGCTCGAGACGCCGCTGATTCGTCAGGTCCTCGACGCGTGGGACGACCTCGCCGCGAAGGGGGTGGAGCTCCGGTACGTCGAGGGGAACCGGGACTTCTTCCTGCGCGGGACGCGCTGGGCGCGGGCCTTCGCGGCCTACGGCGACACGGACGGGGTCGAGGTCGGCGGGCGCCGGTACGCCTTCGTCCACGGCGACCGCGTCAACACGCGCGACCTCCCGTACCGCTTCTGGCGTCTCCTCTCGAAGAACCCGGTCTCGCGCGGCGCCCTCGCGCTGATCCCGGGTCCGCTCGCCCGGGAGATCGTGAGGAAGACCGAGGCCCGCCTCTACACCACGAACTTCCGGCACAAGAGGGTCCTCCCGGGAGCCGAGCTGGTTCGGGAGGGGGAGCGGGCGCGCAGCGCCGGGTACGACGAGCTGCTCGTCGGGCACTTCCACGTGGAGCAGCACTACGAGAGGCCGGGGAGCGTCACGCGGGTCCTGCCGGCCTGGCTCGAGGAGCGCCGGCACGCGGAGATCGGAGCCGATGGAACGCTTCGGATCGTGACGGAGCCGAGCGCCGCTCGCGCCGTCCGACGAGCGCCCCCGGCGTGATGAGGCTCCCCTCCGGAAGGCTTTCGGGACGCGTCCGGATCCCCGGCTCCAAGAGCCTCACGAACCGGGCCCTCGTCGCCGCCTCCCTCGCGCCCGGGCGGAGCGAGCTGGTCGACCCGCTCGACTGCGACGACACGCGGGTCCTCGCGGAGGCGCTCGGGAGGCTCGGCGCGACGGTCCGGCCCGGAGCCCGGAGCTGGATCGTCGAGGGGCCGCTCACCGGGGCGCCGGGCGGCGAGCGGACGATCGACGTCGGTCCGGCCGGCACGCCGGCGCGGTTCCTGCTCGCGCTGCTGGCGGCGCTGCCCGGGAGGTTCGTCCTCGACGGGAGCCAACGGATGAGGGAGAGGCCGATGGGGCCGCTCGTGGAGGCGCTGGTCTCCCGCGGCGCCCGGATCGAGCCGCTCGGACGCGAGGGCTTTCTCCCTCTGCGCATCGAGGGGGGAACCCTCTCGCAGGGCGCCGCGTCGATCCGGTCGGACGTCTCCTCGCAGTTCGTCTCCGCGCTCCTGCTCGCCTCGCCCGCGGTCGCGGGGGGACTCGACGTGAGGACGGAGGGGCGGGCCGCCTCCGGGGCCTACGTCGAGCTGACCCGACAGGTCCTCGCCGTCTTCGCGCCCGAGGGACGCCCCACGCCCGCGCGGTACGTCGTCCCGGCGGACGACTCGGCCGCCTGCTTCCCGATCGCCGGGGCCCTCGTCTCGCGCGGTCGGGTGGAGCTCGAAGGGCTCGACCCGGCCTCGGCCCAGCCCGACGCCGCCTTCCGGCACTGGGCGGCGACCGCCGGCGGGACGCTCCGCTGGGAGAGGACGGGCGAAGAGGCTCTCCTCGTCGTCGAAGGCGCGGCACGACGCGGCGTGGAGGCCGACGTCGACCCGGCCCCCGACGCCGCGCTGCCGCTCGCGGCGCTCGTCGCGTTCGCGGGAGGGGCCTCGCGCCTCCGGGGCGTCGCGCGGCTCCGGGAAAAGGAGTCGGACCGGCTGGCGGCCGCCGAAGACCTCCTGGCTCGGGCCGGCGCGTCTTCTCGCGGCGAGATGGAGGCCGGCGGGGAGACTCTCCTCGTCGACGGCCCTTCGGGGAAGCCGGTCCGGGCGGACTTCCGCGCGTGGGGCGACCACCGTGTCGCGATGGCCGCGGCCGTCCTCGCGCTCGCGCTGCCGGAGGGGTCGACGCTCGACGATCCGGGCGTCGTCTCGAAGTCGTATCCCGCCTTCTGGAGCGACTGGAGCTCGCTCGTCCCGACCCGCTGAAGGCGCCGCGCGCATCCGTGGGGCGCGGCGGACGTGCGAAGATTCCGCGTTCGTCCGGAGGAGAAGTGCGGGGCAGTGGGCGCGCGGAGAGAGGAGCGGCGCGGCCGCCGGAGTGGGTGATCCCGGCGGCGGACGTCGCCGCGGGGGCCGCCGAGGTGGCGCGGCTCGTTCACTCCTCGCTCCCGGAGCTCGCGTGGGGGCGGACGGCGGCCGGAGTCTTCGTCACGGGCCCGGTGCCGGCGCCGCGTCCCCTTCCCTCGAACCTCTCGGACGCCGAGCACTCCGCCTTCCTCGTTCGCCTCGCCGGCCTCCTCTCGTTCCTCGCGGCCCACGGACTCGGCCTCTCTGCGGACGGCGCGCTCGCGGTCGGCGCGAAGCCGTCGACGCGCGACGTCCCGTGGCTGCTCTCTCCGCCCGCTCCGGCGTGGCGGGCCGCGTCGGCCCCGGCGGTGCTCGGCGTCGTCGCCCTGCGCCTCGCCGGGCGCGAGCCGCGTTTCGACCGCCGGGGCGACGCAAGGCAGTCGCTCTCGGAGGCGCTCGCGGACGGCCTTCCGGCCCGGACGGCCGAGGTTGTCGCCGCAGTCCTCCGGTCCGACGCGAGCGCGCGCCCCTCGGATGCGCTCCTCCTCGACCTCGCCCGCTCGTGCGGCGGGTCGGGGAAGGTCGCCCTCGATCTCCTGGGCCTCGTCGCGCCGCGAGAGCTCGACGGCGACTCCGGCGAGCGGCTCGTCGCGACCGGGCCCGCGGCCGACTGGGTCGCGCGGGGCGCGGCCCGCCGGGCGCCGGGCGAGGTGGCCTTTTCGGAGACCGGTCCGCCGGGCTCGATCGAGGAGGGGGCGCCGCTCCTCGCGCTCGCGGACGGCCTCGGGCCCGACCCGCGCGCCGACGCTCTGCGGTCGCTCGCCCGCGGGGAGCCGGTCGCGTCGGTCGAGGGTCCGCCCCTCGTCCTTCTCGCCCGCAGGCTCGACACGTGGGGAGCGGGCGCCGTCGGAGCGTGGGACGCGATCCCGCGGGCTCTGCCGGGCGTCGTGCGGATCGAGACGCGGTCGGACGCGCCTCCCCCCTGGCAGAAGGCGAGCCTCGTCGCTCCCCGGCTCGGCCGGGAGGAGGTGGCCGGGCTCGTCCACCTGCCGTACGCGTCGCCCTCGGCCGCGGTCCGTCTCTGGGCGGAGCTCGCCGAAGAGGCCGCCGGCGACGCGGGGCGCCTCCTCGGCGCGGCGCGGCGGAAGGCGCGCGCCTTCCTCGCCCCCGCGTCGGGCCGCTCCGTCTCGGGCCGCGCGTCGCATCCCGAGGCGGAGATCGTCCTGAAGGGAAGCGCGCTCCTCGCGGACGGCTTCTCGACCGAAGACGCGGCGGCCGTCTCCGGAATCGGGTTGGCGCGCGTCGCCGAGGTCCTCGACGAAGCGGTCGACGAGGGAGCGCTCGCGCGGACGGCGAACGGTCTCTACCGGTTCGTCGACGCGGTCCAGCGCCGCCGTCTCGCCGGCTCCCTCCGTTCCGCGGAGAAGGAAGCGGGGATCGCGAGGCTCGAGACCGTTCGTCGTGACGAGGGGAGGCTGCTTCAGGCCCGGCTCGCGGCGTTCGGAGAGCGGAGCGAGGTCGTCGCCGAAGCACGTCTTCGTTTCCTCGCGGCGGCGCGGGAAGGGGCTGCGGAGGAGGTGCTCTCGCTCCTCTCGAGGGCTCCGGCCTCCGATCCGGACCTCGGGGCGCCGTTCCTCGCCCTGGAGGCCTACGCCACCGCGGGGAAGATGGAAGAGGCGCGGAGGGCCGCGGAGCGGATCGACCCTCGCGAGGTGGCGTCCGAGACTCTCCTCCGGCGCGTCTCCGCGGCGCGGCTCCTCGCCAGGATGGGGCAGGCCGATACGGCGTTGAAGCTCGTCCGCGGCGACGGCGACACGGAGGAGAGGCTCGCTCGCGCGTCCCTCCTCCTGGACCTTCGGCGGGAGGCGGAGGCCGACCGGCTCCTTCAGGCGATCGGAGTCGTCGCGGGAGGGGTGAGAGGGTGCCTTCTCCGGGCCGAGCTCCACGAGAGGCGGCAGGAGCTCGACCGGGCCGGGGCGGAGCTGCTGGCCGCAGCCGAGGCCCTCGACGGTCCTTCGGACGAGCCCGGCCTCCTCGACGCTCGGTTCACGGCCGGGTACCTCGCCCTCGGACTCGGCCGGCCCCGCGAGGCGCGCGCCTTCTTTCGGGCGGCTCTCGAGGAGGCGCGCGAGCCGTCGCGGAGGGCCGACGCCCTCTTCGACCTCTCGGTCGCGGCGGCGGCGGAAGGGGCGCACGCGGACGCCGAACGGGCGCTCGAGGAGGCGCTCTCGCTCTTCTCGGCGCTCGGCGAGAGGGAGCGCTACCTCTCCGCGCTCGGGCAGCGCGCCGCCCTCGCGCTCGGGAGGAGCGACGCGGCCTCGGCGTACCGGGACCTCGAGGTCGTCTTCGCGCACGACCGGCTGCCGGGGCGTGGTCACCAGCTCCTCTTCTCGATCCCGCTCCGGCAGCGCCTCGCGCTCGCGGACGGAGACGACGCCGAAGGAGCCGAGGCCTTCGCCGAGGCCGTGGCGGCGCTCCGGCAGCGGCCGGAGCACCCGGCCCGACGGGAGGTCCTCGTCCTCGAGGGGGCCCGGCTCCTCGCCGCGGACTCCGCGGCCGAGGCGCTGGCGCGGCTGGAGGAGGCCGCTCCCCACCCGGACGCGCGGAGCGGCGTCGAACCCCTCCGGCGCCGCCTCGTCGCGTCGGCGCTCCGGGACCTCGGCCGGCTCGGGAGACCTCCCGCGGGGCTGGACGGGGACGAGGCGACGCTCCTCGACGCCGAGGAGAGGCTCGGACGCGGCCTGCCTCCTCCGGCGGCCGCCTGGCGCGTCCTCGCGGCGCGGCTCGAGTCGCCCGACGGTCCGCTCGCGGTCGCGACCCGTCTCCTCGAGTGGCGGGGCCGGTTCCCGGGTTCGTTCGCCGGTCCCGAAGGCGCCGCGCTCCGCGACCTCGGGGAGCGGGCCGCGCGCCGGGCGGGGCTGGAGCGGGCCGCTTCGCGCCTCGCCGCCGGAGCCGAGCGCCCCGGGCGCCGCGACGAGAGGACGAGCCGCGGCGGAGGGCCGCTCCTCGTGGCGGAGGACGCCTCGACCCGCGAGCTCTTCGAGACGGTCCGGAAGGTCGCGACGACCCGTCTCTCCGTCCTCGTCCTGGGAGAGAGCGGAACGGGGAAGGAGGTCGTCGCGCGGGAGATCCACCGTGCCTCGGGCCGCCCGGGGGCGTTCGTCGCGGTGAACGTCGCCGCCCTCGTGGAGTCGCTCGCGGAGGCCGAGCTGTTCGGGGCGGCTCGCGGCGCCTACACCGGGGCCGAGCGCGACCGCGCGGGCGTCCTGGAGGCGTCGTCGGGCGGGACCCTCTTCCTCGACGAGATCGGCGACCTCTCCCCGCGCATCCAGGCGAAGCTGCTGCGCGTCCTGCAGGAGAGGGAGGTCCGTAGGCTCGGCGAGACCCGGACGCGCCCCGTCGACCTGCGCCTCGTCACGGCGACGCACCGCGACCTCGCCCGCCTCTGCACCGAGGGGCGCTTCCGGGAGGACCTCCTCTACCGGATCGCGCAGCTTTCGCTGACTCTCGGGCCGCTTCGAGAAAGGCCTCGCGACCTCCGCGCCCTCCTCGAAGCGGCGCTCGACGGGACGCCCCTCTCGCCGGAAGCGCGTGCAGCGTTCCTCTCGTGGCGCTGGCCGGGGAACGTCCGGGAGCTCCTCTCGGCCGTCGAGTCGGCCCGGGCGCTCGCCGGAGAGGGCGAGCGGATCGAGAGGAGCCATCTTCCGCCCGCGCTCCGCGCCGTGCCCGGGACGGTCGTGGAGCCGGGGGGCCGTTACCGGACGGCCGTGGACCAGGCGAAGAGACGGGTGATCCTCGAGGTGCTCGCCGAAGCGGGAGGGAACCGGACGCGGGCCGCCGCGCTCCTCGGCCTCTCCCGCCAGTCCCTCCTCTACGAGATGAAGCGGCTCGCGATCCGGGACTAGACTCCGCGATCCCGGATGCGCCCCTTCGCGACGCCCCTCGACCGAGCCGCCGGCGAGCGCGCGCGCCTCGGCGCGGCGGCCGCGGCCGCTCTCGCGCTCCTCGCCGTCCTCCCGTACGCCAACGGCCTGACCGCCGGCTTCACGTTCGACGACGGCGCCATCGTCCGAGACAACCCCCGTCTCGCCGGGCCGGAGAGGGTCGGCGAGATCTTCACGACGCACTACTTCGGCGGTCCGCTCTCGACGGCCAAGAACTACCGGCCCGTCGTCCTCCTGACGTACGCCGTCCAGCGTTGGACGACCGGGATCGACCCGTTCCCGTTCCACCTGGTGAACGTCCTCCTCCACGCGGCGACGACGCTCCTCCTCGCCGCGTGGCTCCTCGCGCTCGGGATGCCCCGCCCGCCGTCGCTCGCCGCCGCGGCCCTGTTCGCGGTCGTGCCGATCCACGCCGAGGCCGTGACCGGAATCGTCGGGCGCGCCGAGCTCCTCGTCGCGCTCCTCGTCTTCCTCTCCGCGCTCCTCTTCCTCCGGGCGACGGAGGGCCCGAGCCTGCGGGCCGTCGCGTACGCCGGCGCCGTCGCGGCCTTCCTCGTCGCCCTCTTCACGAAGGAGCACGCCGTCGTCCTGCCGGGCGTCGTCCTGCTCGGGGAGCTCCTCCGGCGCGGGGCGGACGAGCCGCTCGCCGCGAGGCTCCGAAGGAAGGCTCTTCCCGCAGCCGGGCTCCTAGCCCCGCTCGCCGTCTTCGTCGCCTTTCGGGCTCTCTTCGTCGGGAGCGGCCTCGTGGCGAAGGGAAGCGCGTTCTTCGAGCTCGACAACCCGCTCGTCACCCTCGCCGCGCCGCTCCGGGCCGCGAACGGCCTCTGGCTCCTCCTGCGCTACGCGGCGAAGACGCTCGTCCCGCTCGGCCTCTCGGCGGACCACTCGGCTCACGCGCTGCCGCCGGCGACCTCCCTCGCGGACCCCATGGCCATCGCCGGACTCCTCGGCGTCGCCGCGCTCTCCGCGCTCGCCCTCCTCTCGGTCCGAAGGCTCCCGCTCGTCGCGCTGGGGCTCGGCCTCTTCCTCGGCGCGTTCTTCCCGACCTCGAACGTCCCGTTCCCGATCGGGACGATCTTCGCCGAGCGCCTCGCCTACCTTCCGTCGGCGGGGCTCCTCGCGGCGGTCGCGGGGCTCGCGTCCGCCCTGCCCCGCGCTTCGGCAGGCTTCCGGCGGGCGCTCCTCGCCGTCGCCCTCGTGACGTACGCGGCGACGACGGTCGAGAGGAACGAGGTCTTCCGGAGCGACGAGACCCTCTACGCGGACCTGCTCGTCAAGGTGCCGCGCTCGGCCCGGGCCCGATACAACGCGGCCTACCTCGCCTGGGGGCGGGGCGAGACGACCGTCGCCCGCTCGAACCTCGAGAAGGCGATCGCCCTCTTCCCCCGCCACTACGACGCCTGGGCCCTTCTCGGCCTCGTCGAGGCGAAGGAGGGCCGGCACACCGAGGCGCGCGCCGCGGCGCGGGAGTCCCTCCGGATCAAGCCCGATTACGAGATCGGGTGGAGGACGCTCGCGAAGGTGGAGGAGGAGGCCGGACGTCTCGACGCGGCCGAGGAGGCGCTCGCCGCCGGCCTGAAGCGCTTCCCGCGCTCGCTCCCGCTCCTCCGGCGGCGCGGCGCTTTCCTTCTCGCGCGCGGCCGCGCCGCCGAATCCGCCGAGGCCTGGCGGACGGCGATCGCCGTCTCCGGCGGCGCCCGGGAAGACCGCCTCGGCCTCGAGAGGGCGCTCCGGGCCGCTCCCCGCTGAGGAGGCGGCCGCGCGGCCGCCCGCGCCTCTGACCGGGTCAGTCCGCGAAGTCGGGCGGAACGAGCGCGGCGCGGTCGCGACGTCGGCGAAGGACCCGGACGAGGACGATGTACGTGAGGGCGCCGAAGAGGATCGAGAAGGTGAACATCCCGATCCCCCAGTGGATGCCGATCGTCCTCATCGCGGGCCCGGCCTGCGCCCAGGCGTCGGGCCGGAGCAGGTCGCCCCACGGCATATGGGTGACGGCCTCCTGACGGGCCCTGAGGAGGAAGCGTCCCACGGGGAGCGCGGCCGCGCTCACGGGCCCGAGCGTCAGGGGGTTGACGACGAGCGTCCCGAGGACGACGTCCAGCTTGTTGAGCCGGAGGAGGAGGGCAAGGAGGATCGCCATCAGGAAGTGGAACCCGATGAGCGGTGTGAACGCGATGGCGACGCCGATCGCGAACGACGCGGCGACCTTCTCCGGCTCCTGGTGCCGACCGAGCATCTCGAGGAACTGCGCCTTGAAGCGGGGCCACCACCCCTCTTCCCGGATCGGCGAAATCGGGAGGCGCTCCTCGGGGCCTCCCCGGGAGGGGCCGCCGCGGCGCCCCCCTCCCGGTCCTTCGAACGTCATTCGGGCGGCCCGGCGAAGTGGTCGAAGCCCCGGTCGGGGAGCGGCGTGAATTCGCCGCCCTCCGCGAGGAGGACCTTCGACGTGCCGTCGAGCCGGCCGATCCGCCGGACGGCGAAGCGCGCGGCGATCTTCTTCATCGCGCCGAGGCGCTCCGGCGGGACCGCGAAGAGGAGGCCGTAGTCCTCGCCGCCGAACAGGGCGAGGTCGCGCGGGGAGGTGGGGAGCTCGGGGAGCGCCGGGAGGCCGGAGTCGACGGGGAGCGTCGCCGTCTCGACGACGGCGCCGGTCCCGGACGCGCGGCAGAGGCGGTGCAGGTCGCGCGCGAGGCCGTCGGAAAGGTCGATCGCGGCCGACGCGATTCCCCCCTCGGCGAGCGCCCGGCCGAGGTCGACCATCGGGCGCGGGTCGAGCTGGTGCCGGAGGAGCCGCGCGATCTCGTCGCGACGGGCCGGGGAGACGCGGCTTCCGCGCGGGGCGGTCACCTTCCCGTCGCGGTCGCGCCGGTAGCCGCGGAGGACGAGGGAGAGCCCGGCCGCGGCGGCGCCGAGCGTCCCGGAGACCCAGAGCTCGTCTCCGGGGCCGCCGCCCCCGCGGCGCAGCGGCCCCTCGTCGGCGACGCGTCCGAGGACGGTAACCGAGGCGAAGCGCTCCCGCGCGGCGGAGAGGTCTCCGCCCACGACCGCCACGGCCTGCTCCCGCGCGGCCGCCCGGAACCCGTCGAGGAAGCCGTCCAGCCAGGCGACCGGAGTCTCGCGCGGCAGGCCGAGAGTGAGGAGCGCGTGGAGCGGCGTCGCTCCCATCGCGGCGAGGTCGGAGAGGTTCACGTTCATCGCCTTCCGCCCGACGAGGTAGGGATCGGCGGCGACGGTGAAGTCTTCCCCCTCCACGAGGGCGTCGGTGCAGACGGCGAGGGCGGACGGCGCGGCGAGGACGGCGGCGTCGTCCCCGACGCCGACCCTCACGTCGCGCCGGCGCGTCGCGAAGAGGCGTTCGAAGCTGCGAAGGAGCTCGGTCTCGGGGGGGAGCGTTTTCACGTTCGCCTCCTGGTCGCCTTCCTTCGCTCCGCCTTCCGGGCGCCCGGACGGCGCGCCGCGGGGCGGACGAGGGCGTTCTCGAGGACCTGCTCGGCGCGTTCGACGAAGACGAACGTGAGGTCGCGCCGCAGCTCCTCGGGGATCTCCGCGAGGTCGCGCTCGTTCTGCGCGGGGAGGAGGATCGTCCGGATGCCGGCGCGCCGGGCGGCGAGCGTCTTCTCCTTCACGCCGCCGATCGGGAGCACCTCGCCCCGGAGCGTGATCTCGCCGGTCATCGCGACGTCGCGGCGGACGGGCGTCCCGGTGAAGGCGGAGACCATCGCCGTGAGCATCGTGACGCCGGCCGACGGGCCGTCCTTCGGGATCGCCCCCTCGGGGACGTGGACGTGGACGTCGTGAGTCTCGAAGTAGGAGGCCGGGAGGCGCAGCTCGTCCGCGCGGGAGCGGAGGAGCGTGAGCGCGGCCTGCGCCGATTCCTTCATCACGTCGCCGAGCTGGCCGGTCAGCTGGAGCCGCCCCTTCCCCTTCAGCGCGCGCGCTTCGACGATCAGGACGTCGCCGCCGACGGCGGTCCAGGCGAGGCCCGTCGCCGCGCCGACCTCGTCCCGCGCGAGCGCCTCGTCGTTCCGGAACTTCGGAACGCCGAGCAGCTCGCGAACGAGCTCCGGGGTCATCTTCACCGGCTTCGTCTTCCCGGAGGCGATCCGCACCGCGACCTTCCGGCAGCAGCTCCCGATCTCCCGTTCGAGGTTCCGGAGGCCCGCCTCGCGCGTGTACTCCTCGATGATCGTCCGGAGGGCGTCGTCGGGGAAGGCGATCCCCTTCTCGGTCAGGCCGTTCTCCTTCCGCTGCTTCGGGACGAGGTGGCGGCGGGCGATCGCGAGCTTCTCCTCGAGCGTGTAGCCGGAGAGACGGATCACCTCCATCCGGTCGAGGAACGCGGGCTGGATCGTGTCGAGGACGTTCGCGGTCGTGATGAAGAGGACCTTCGAGAGGTCGTACGGGACGCCGAGGTAGTGGTCCCGGAACGCCCGGTTCTGCTCGGGATCGAGCACCTCGAGGAGCGCCGACGACGGGTCGCCCCGGAAGTCGGCGCCGATCTTGTCGACCTCGTCGAGGATGAAGACGGGGTTCGACGTCGCGGCCTGGTTGATCCCCTGGATGACCCGCCCCGGGAGGGCGCCGACGTACGTGCGGCGGTGGCCGCGGATCTCGGCCTCGTCCCGGACGCCCCCGAGCGACATCTGGACGAACTTCCGGTCGAGGGCTCGGGCGATCGACCGGCCGAGCGAGGTCTTCCCGACTCCGGGCGGGCCGACGAGGCAGAGGATCGGGCCCTTGCTCTCGGGCGCCAGCTTCCGGACGGCCAGGAACTCGAGGATCCGCTCCTTCGGCTTCTCGAGGCCGTGGTGGTCCTCGTCGAGGATCGCGCGGGCCCGCGGCAGGTCGAGGTTGTCCTGCGAGGTGACGCTCCAGGGGAGGCCGGTGATCCAGTCGAGGAACGTCCGGATCGTCGCGGTCTCGGCCGAGTCGGGGTTCCCGCGCTCGAGCCGCTTGAGCTGCTTCTCGACCTCCTCCGTCGCCTCGGGGGGAAGGCTCTTCCCCTCGAGCTTCTTCCGGTAGAGCTCGACCTCCTCGGCGACGTCGTCGGTGACGCCGAGCTCCTGCTGGATCGCCTTCAGCTGCTGCCGGAGGAAGTACTCGCGCTGGCTCTTGTCGATCTCGCCGCGGGCCATCCCCGAGATCTCCTGCTGGACCGTCAGGACGCGGATCTCGCGGCGGAGGATCTCGAGCACCGCCTTCAGCCGCTCGAGGCCGGGGAGCGTCTCGAGGATCTTCTGCGCCTCGTCCAGCTTCAGGTCGAGGTTCGAGGCGGCGAGGTCGGCCAGCCGCGCCGGGTCGTCGAGACCCGCCGCGACGAGCATCACCTCGGGAGAGATCGCCTTCCCGAGCGAGACGGCCTTCTCCAGCCCCTCCTTCACGGCCCGCAGGAGCGCCTCGGCCTCCTCCGACGCCGGCTTCGACGGCTCCGGCTCGGTGATTCGGACCGCCTTTGCGCGGAGGGAGGGGCTCTCCTGGACGAACCCGTCGACCTTCACGCGGGAGAGCCCCTGGACGAGGAGCCGGATCCGGCCGTCGGGGAGCTTGAGCATCCGCATGACCGCGGCGGCGGTCCCCGTCTCGTAGAGGTCGGCGGGAGAGGGCTCCTCGACCGACGGGTCCTTCTGGGCGAGGAGAAGGAGGATCCGCTGCTCGGAGAGCGCCGCGTCGACCGCGGCGATGGATCGGTCGCGGGAGACGGAGAGCGGGACGATCACGTACGGGAAGAGGACGACGTCCTTCAGCGGCAGGACCGGAAGGAGGTCCGGGATCTGGATCGTCTCGACGCTCGCGGTCTCTTCGGCCATCGGCTACTTCTTCTCCGGGCTCCGCGCCGGGCGGATCGGAATCGTCCGGCGCCGAGTGGCCGGGCGACGGGGGATCTCCAGCGTGAGGAGCCCGTCGGCGTACGTGGCCGATCCGCCCTCGGGGTCGGGCTCGTCGGGGAGCTCGATCGCGCGCTCGAACGGGCCGGCGGAGCGCTCCACGCAGAGGAACGTGCCGTGCACGCGCTCCGTCGGCCGCCGCTCGCCGCGCACCACGACGACCCGCCCCGCCACGTCGACCCGGACCGTCTCCGGGTCGGTCCCGGGGATCTCGAAGACGAGCCGCCACCCGTGGGCCTCCTCGACGACGTCGACCGGGGGGAGGTGGGGCGGCGGAGCGCCGGGGTCGCCCGCGCCGGAGCCGTAGATCCAGCGGGTCGTCGGTCGTCCTTTCGTCATCGGCTCCTCCGTGAGAGGTCACGCGCGTCGGAGAGGAGGGTCTCCACCTCCTCGACGAAGTCCCCGGCGTCCTCGAACCGCCGGTAGACGGAGGCGAAGCGGACGAAGGCGACCTGGTCGACCTCCTTCAGCTTCTCCATCAGGAAGGCCCCGATCTCGCGCGTCTTCAGCTCGCGCGGCTCGCGGGTCGGGAAGAGCCCCTCGACCTCGTCGCAGAGGGTCTCGAGACGGGCCTCCTCGACGGGGCGCTTCTCGCAGGCGCGCCGGAGGCCTCGCAGCACCTTGGCGCGGTCGAACTCCTCGCGTCGGCCGTCGCTCTTGACGACGACGAGCGGGGATTCCTCGACCCTTTCGTACGACGTGAACCGGCGCTGGCAGGAGAGGCACTCCCGCCTTCGGCGGATCACCTCCCCCTCGCGGCTCTCGCGCGAATCGACGACACGGTCGGCGACCCCGCCGCAGAACGGGCACTTCACGGACGGAGACTACTCCCGGAGGGGTCCGGACCGGAGGTGCCGGACGCGGCGAGGCGGCGGAACGTGAGGCCGCTTCCGGCCACGAGGACGGCCCCGGCGATCGTGATCGGGACGAACGCGATCGCGTGCGTCGCGAGCGCCGTCGCCGCCGCCGGCGCGGCGGCGACGGCGTAGAAGCCGGTCAGCGCGTACGCGACCGCCGCGTGGTAGCCCCCGACGCCCCCGGGCGTCGGGATCGCGAGGCCGAGGACGGCCCACGTCATCACGAAGAAGGAGATCGGGAACGCGAGGTGGATGCCGAAGGCCCCGGCGACCACGTGGAACTGGAGCGCGTTCAGGAGCCACATCACGAGCGAGGAGGCGGCCAGGACCGCCACGTCGCGCCCGGTCCGGACCGCCGCGAGCCCGCCCAGAAAGGAGCGGAGGAGAGAGACGATCCGGGCCGCGAAACGCGCCGGGAGCCGCCGCTCGAGCGGCACGAGGAAGCGCTCGGCGAGCGCGGGCCGGGCCGCGAGGAGGCCGAGCCCGGCGAAGACGGCGAGCGCGCCCGCCCCGACGAGGAGCGCCGCGCGGCGGAGGAGCTCGAGCCGGGCCTGCGCGTCCGGGGAGAGCCCCGTCGGCGCCCAGCCTCCGGCGGCGTAGACGACGAAGAGGAGGATCACGGTGACGAGGTCGATCAGCCGCTCGACGGCGATCGAGGCGAGGGCCGGAGCGAAGGGGAGCCCCGTCCGACGGGAAAGGACGGCGGGCCGGACGATCTCGCCCGCCCGGGCCGGGAGGAGGACCGAGGCCGCGAAGCCGATCGTCGTGGCGACGAAGGACTCCCGCAGGGAGACCGGCTGGACGTGGTGGAGGAGCCGGATCCAGCGCCAGGCCCTCAGCGGCACGTTCACGACCGTGATCGTGAGAGCGACGACGAGCCCGGCCGGCCGGGCGCCCGCGAGGGCTCGGCCCAGCTCGGCGAGGTCGAGGCTCCGAAAGAAGAGCCACAGGAGGAGGGCCGCCAGGCCGAGCGACAGGGCGACCCGGAGGACGTTCGAGGCGGCCTTCGGCACCGGCGCATGGTACTGGAGAGGGGCCGGCCCGCCGCCGACGCCTGCGGTCCCTTGACGGCGAGGCGCCCCGAACGGACCGCCCGGGAGGCCGGTCGAGGGGCGAAATGGGGGAAACCCTCGAATTGACAGGGTTTTGGCCCCCACCTAGAATTCCGGGAAACGAACGCACGCTCTCAAAGTTCCGGGTCTGATTCCGCGACGGAGCCGGAAGCCGTGAACCTGAGACCTCGTGAACCTGGGGAGGAAGACTGATGAAGCTCAACGCTCTGGTCCTTCCGGTGACGGCGGCGGTCCTGCTGACGCTCGGCGCGCCCGCGTTCGCGCAGTGCCCGGAGGAGGGCTGCCCGGCGCAGACCCTCGGGACGATCGAGGCCCCGGCGGAAGGAGCCCTCGTCTCGGGCTTCGTGCGGGTCAGGGGCTTCGCGCTGAACGGGAACCTCGTCTCGAACGTCGACCTCTTCATCGACGGCACGGACGAGGCGAACCGGGTCACGCCCGCGGGCGGCGCGAACATCAACCTCCCGCGCCCCGACGTCACCCAGTGGCTTCCGCAGTACGCGGGGACGCCCGGCGAGCAGCCCGGGTTCGAGATGTCGTTCCGCGCGGCGAACTACGCCAACGGAACGCACACGCTCCACGTCCGGATCACGGACGTCACCGGCTGCTGCTACTTCCTCGCGCCGCGGACGTTCCGGATCGACAACGCGAAGAACCAGGCGCCGTTCGGGGTCCTCGACGTTCCGCTCCCCGACTCGTCCGTCCACGCGAACGGCGTCCTCGCCGTCGCCGGCTGGGCGCTGGACGACCGGAGGATCGAGCACGTCGACGTCCTGATCGACGGGCTGATCGAGCGCGGGGCGGTCCTGGGCATCAACCGGCCCGACGTCGCGGCCTACTACCCGAACGTTCCCGCCGCGTCGACCTCCGGCTTCCTCGTCTTCATCGACTCGACCCGCCTGACGAACGGCGTCCACACGCTCACGGTCAAGGCGACTGACGACCAGGGGCAGCAGGGGCTGATCGACGTCCGGCGGTTCCAGGTCTTCAACAACGCCCCGAACCTCCCGCCGTTCGGCGACGTCGACCAGCCGATGCTCCAGGCGACCTGGTTCGGCAACTGCCTCCGCCTCCCCGGCGGGCCGTCGGGCGGCGAGATCCGCGACACCCGCTACGTCATGTTCGTCTCCGGCTGGGCCCTCGACACCTCGGTCTTTGCCGAGCGCGGCGGCGTCTCCCACGTCTTCCTCGAGATGGACGGCGTCGTCCTGAAGGACACGCGCGGCGCCTTCGGCACGCTCGGGTGCCGACGCGAGTTCAACCTCGACAACGCGCTCGTCGACTGTTACGGCTTCTACCGGCCCGACGTGAACGTCTTCTACCCGGGCTTCCCGCAGTCGGCGAACTCCGGCTACTTCTTCGCCGTCGACGTGGGCCACCTCCTGACCGAGAAGGGGTTCAAGGAGGGGAACCACATGCTCCAGGTGAAGGCGGCCGACAAGGAGGACAACATCACCCTCCTGAAGGAGCTGCCGGTCCACATCGAGTGCGCCACGCAGAACCTCGACCCGTCGCCGCTCGGCTACGTCTCCGACCCGATGAACTACCAGTTCGTCGGCGGGATCCACCCGGTCCTCGGCTGGGCGCTCGACCTCGACGGCGTCATCCGGGTGCGGGTCCTCATTGACGGCGTGCCGCAGATCGACGCCGTGACGGGGCGCGACTACGCGGAGTACGGCCTCCCGAGCCCCGACGTCTCCGCGGTCTATCCGAACTACCCGCAGCGCGCGAACGCGCGCTGGCGCTTCTACCTCGACACGACGAAGCTCACGAACTCCGAGCACGATCTCCTCGTCGAGGTGATCGACGGCCGCGGCAACTATCGCTCGGCCGGGACGCGCCGCTTC
>JADHEF010000475.1_pt1 | contig 41168 bp, 40 predicted proteins | sample 8952391 | NCBI WGS metagenome assembly JADHEF01 (sample SAMN16124439, study PRJNA663245) | bioreactor sludge metagenome | isolation source: sludge (nitrite) | place: India:Bengaluru | collected 2019-02-28 | reverse complement strand
GTCGTGTGCGGCCTCGTGCCAGCCCTGGGAACTGGCTTCCAGCGTTTCGTAGTAGCTCTCCTTCGATTCTTCGAAGATGCGCTCCAGGCTGATGAAGCGGCCCACCGCATAGTCGAAGTGATAGAGCAGCTGCAGGGTGAGCAGACGTGCCATGCGGCCGTTGCCATCCGGGAAGGGGTGGATGCACAGGAAGTCGAGGATGGCCAGCGGCACCAGCACCAAGGGGTCCGCCAGGTGCTGATCCAAGGCCAAGCGGTAGCGCGTGTTCAGGTCCGCCATCGCCATGGGGGTGAGGTGCGCCGCGACCGGTCGAAAGCGGATGCGTGAGCTGCCATCGGGGTGCCGCTCGACGATATCGTTGTTGGTGGCCTTCCAGTGCCCGCCCTGTTGCGGCATGTAGCGGTACAGCATGCCGTGGAGTTGCAGTACCGTGCCTTCTGAGAAAGGCATCTGCTCCCCGCTCTCATGGATCAGACTCAGGGCATCGCGGTAGCCCGCCACTTCCTGCTCGGAACGGCTTTGCGGCGTGGCATTTTTGAGCACCAGTGACTTGAGGCGGTGCGCGGCGACGACCACGCCCTCCAGACGGTTTGACGACTCGGTGGACTCGACCACTGCCACCTGCCGCAAGTCGCTCAAGACCTCCGGCGATTGCGCCACGAAAAGCTGCTGCTTGCCTCTGTACTCACCCAGGGCGCGCAATGTCGCCAGCTGCTGCGCGTCGAAGCGCAGCCGGGCGAGGTAGTCTGGTGAGAGTGATTGCATGCAGCATCCATCCAGACGGGGAAGAATGAAGCAATGCTACCGTGAATTGGGGCATTAACTGGATAAATTACCCCAATAAACCAACAATTACCCTATTCCCGCGCCATATCAGACGTTGAACCGGAAGTGCATGACATCCCCGTCATGCACCACATAGTCCTTGCCTTCGAGCCGCATCTTGCCTTTTTCCTTCGCGCCGGCCTCGCCCTTGAAGGCGATGAAATCGTCGTAGGCGATGACTTCGGCGCGGATGAAGCCCTTCTCGAAATCGGTATGGATCACGCCCGCGGCTTGCGGCGCGGTGTCGCCCGCGTGGATGGTCCAGGCGCGCACTTCCTTCACGCCGGCGGTGAAATAGGTCTGCAAGCCCAGCAGCTTGAAGCCGGCGCGGATCAATCGATCTAGGCCGGGTTCTTCCATGCCCATGTCGGCCAGGAAGATGGTCTTTTCTTCATCGTCGAGGTCGGCGATCTCGCTTTCGAGCTTGGCGCAGATCGCGACCACGGGCGCGCCATGCTTGCCCGCGTAATCGCGCAGACGGTCAAGGAACGGATTGTTCTCGAAGCCGTGCTCGTCCACATTGCCCACATACATCGCGGGCTTGGCGGTGATCAGGCACAAGGGCTGGATCAGCGCCTTTTCTTCGTCGTACAGATCGAGCGCGCGCACCGGCTTGCCTTCGTTGAGGCCGGCCAGGCATTTCTCGAGCACCGGCACCAGGCGCGCGGCTTCTTTGTCCTGCCCCGCCTTGGCGACCTTGGCGTAGCGCTGATGCGTCTTCTCTACCGTTGCGAGGTCGGCCAAGCACAGCTCGGTCTCGATGACTTCGATGTCCGAGATCGGATCGACACGGCCGGCGACGTGGATCACGTCCGGGTCTTCAAAACAGCGCACCACATTGACGATGGCGTCGGTCTCGCGGATGTGGGCGAGGAATTGATTGCCCAGGCCTTCGCCCTTGCTCGCACCGGCCACCAGGCCCGCGATGTCGACGAATTCGACCACCGCCGGCAACACCCGCTCGGGCTTCACGATTTCGGCCAGCGCGCCCAGACGCGGATCGGGCACTTCGACGATGCCCACGTTGGGCTCGATGGTGCAAAACGGGTAATTCTCGGCCGCGATGCCGGCTTTGGTCAGCGCGTTGAACAGGGTCGATTTGCCGACATTGGGCAGACCGACGATGCCGCATTTGAGGCTCATGGGATTCTCGTCTTCGAAGGAAGCCGCGATTGTACGGGCAGGCAGCCGGACTCAGGCGCTGTGCAGTTTTTGCACCGCCGCCTCGGTGCGCCCGTCCACCATCAGGTCGACGATCCCGAGCGCCTTGTCGATCGCTTCGTCGATCGCGCCCTGATGCTCCCGGCTCGGCCGATGCAAGACGAAGTCGACCACTTCCTGATTCAGCGCGAGCGAACGCGGATGCCCGATGCCGATGCGCAGGCGCCAGAAATTGGGCGAACCCAGGCGCGCCTGGATGTCCTTCAGGCCGTTGTGCCCGCCAGCCGAACCGCCTTGCTTCATCTTCACGGTGCCCGGCAGAAAATCGAGTTCGTCATGCGCGACCAGCACTTCTTCGGGCGTGATCTTGTAGAAATTCGCGAGACCCGCGACCGAGATGCCGGAGCGGTTCATGAAGGTTTGCGGTTCGCACAAGAACACCGGCTTGCCTGCGATGTTGGCCTTGGCGGTGCGCGCCTGGAACCCTTTTTCGAGCTTGAGCGACGCGCCGTGCGCGCGCGCCAGCGCATCGACGAACCAGAAGCCGGCGTTATGCCGCGTGTCTTCATAGTCGTCGCCCGGATTGCCCAGGCCGACGATCAAACGGATATTGGCCATGACGGTGGAATCTCATGTCCGCAGAAAAAGAAAAAGGCGGACCGGCCGCATTCTAGCCAGTCCGCCCAGGCGCCTTGCGCGCCGTGCGCTCAATGCTTCAGATGCTTGGCGAGGAATTGCTCCATCGCGCCGTAGAAGGCGAAGCGGTTTTCTTCGTTGGCGAAGCCATGGCCTTCGTTGTCCTTGACCATGTACTCGACTTCGACGCCGCGCTTCTTCAAGGCATCGACGATCTGATCGGACTCGGCCTTGTTCACGCGCGGGTCGCGCGCGCCTTGGGCCACGAACAAAGGCGTCTTGATCTGATCGACATGGAACACCGGCGAGCGTGCGCGCATCAGGTCCTTGTCTTGTTCAGGATCGCCGACCATGACGTACATCTGCTTGCGCCATTGTTCCCAATACGGCGGGATGGTGTTCATGAAGGTGAACAGGTTGGCCACGCCCACATAATCGACCGCGGCGGCGTACAGATCGGGCGTGTAGGTGATGCCCGCCAGCGTGGCGTACCCGCCATAACTGCCGCCGTAGATCGCAATGCGCTTGGGGTCGGCGATGCCTTGTTTGATCAGCCATTGCACGCCATCGGTGATGTCGTTTTGCATGGTGCCGCCCCATTCCTTGAAGCTGGCTTCCCAGAACTTGCGGCCGTAACCGGTCGAACCGCGGAAGTTCATTTGCAGCACCGCATACCCGCGATTGGCGAGGAATTGCACCTCGGGGTTGTAGCCCCAGACATCACGCGCCCACGGCCCGCCATGCGGATTGACGACCACCGGCAGATTCTTGGGCTCGACGCCGACCGGCAGGGTCAGGTAACCGTTGATGGTCAGGCCGTCGCGGCTCGTGTAGGTGATGGGCTTCATCGGCGCCATGTCGGCCTCGGCCAGCCAGGGCGTGATGTCGCCGAGCTTGGTGAGCTTTTTCGACCCGAGGTCGTAGACATAACGCGCGCCTTGGGTGCGGTCGTTGTAGGCCGCGACGATCACGCGCGATTCGTCGTCGGTCGCACCTTGCAGGTCGATCTCGTAGCCGGGCAATTGCTTGACGACATCGTCATGCGCGGCCTTGAACACCGGATCGAACCAATAGGTTTCGGGCTTGGCCGTCACGTACTCGGCCGCAACGAGCACCCGGCGCTTGCGCGAATAGGCGAGCCCCGCGACATCGACATCCTTGTTCTCGTACACCAGGGTTTCTTCCTTGGCGGTGGCCGGGTCGAAGATGAAAGCGGCGGCCTTGTCGCGGCCGCGGTTCGAGACCACATAAAGCTTCTTGTCGTCGAAGGTGAAGAATTGCGGCGAGACCGATTCGCGGAAGTCGGTCGTCAGCAAAGTGCGGAACGGCTGGGCTTCATCCTCGCGATACAACAGGCTGCTGTTCACGCCATCGGTCGCGACGGCCGCGCGCAGGCGCCCATGGTGGTCGGTCAACCAGCCATCGATGTTGCCGGGGTTCTGCGCGATCAAGGTCTCGGCGCCGGTATTCACATCGACGCGATACACATCGAACACCTTGCGGTCGCGCTTGTTGTGCTGGATCAGCACATGCTTCGCATCGTCCTTGAGGTCATCGACGATGCCGGCGCGCACACCTTCATACGGCGTCAAATCGCGCACGTCGGACCCATCGGCCTTGCCGGTCACCGGGACCGACACCACATGATAGTTTTCGTCGCCGCCGAAATCCTTGGCGAACAACAACCGGTCGGAACCCTTCCAGAAGAAGTTGCGCAAATCGCGCGCGGTCTCGCGCGTGATCGGGCGCGCTGGGGCCGAACCATCGACGGGTTGCACGAACAGATTGCGCCGGCCTTCATACGGCGCCAGGAAGGCGAGCAGCTTGCCATCGGGCGACAGCGTGAACCGGCTGCGTTCGGGATTGCGGAAGAAATCGCGTACGTCGTAACGCTGGGCCGGTGCGGCGGCGGCCGGGGCGCTGGCCATGCCCGCCGTCAGCACGACGGCCGCGGTGGCGGCGGCGGCCAAGGCCGAGAACTTGCGCGTCATCGAAGCTCCTTTCGGGATGAAAGCACCGATTCTCGGTCGCGTCAGGCGGCCGGGGCCATGGCGATGCGACGAAATGCCCGAATCGCGGGACGAAACCGCGCAAGAAAAACCCCGCGACCAGCGCGGGGTTCCCGAACCACACCACCGGCGCGGCCATGCCGCGCGGTCGATTTACTTCTTGGCGGCAGGCTTGGCCGGCGCGGCAGCCGCCGGGGCAGCCGGTGCGGCGGCAGCCGGGGCCTCGGCGGCTTCGGCTTCGGCGGCGCCGCGCGGAATCACTGCGGCGGCCACCGACGGATCCTCATTGCGATGGAGCACGGCTTCCACGCCCGCCGGCAACTTGATCTGCGAGACATGCACCGTCTCGCCGCCCTTGAGTTCGGACAGATCGACTTCGATGAACTCGGGGAGATCCTTGGGCAGACACTTGATGTCGATTTCGGTGCGGATATGCGAGATCAAGGCGCCCGAGGTCTTCATGGCCGGCGAGGCTTCCTGGTTCTTGAAATGCAGCGGCACCTTCTTGTGCAGCTTGGCGTTCGGATCGACGCGCTGGAAATCGAGATGCATCACCAGTTGCTTGAACGGGTGGACCTGGAAATCGCGCAGCAACACCTGACCGGCCGACTTGCCGTCGATCTCGAGGTCGAGCAGCGAGGAATGGAAAGCTTCCTTGCGCAGCGCGTGATAGATCGCGTTGTGATCGACTTCGATGTTCACCGGCTTGTCGGCGCCCCCGTAAACGATGCCGGGGACCTTGCCGTCACGGCGCAGACGGCGGCTCGCACCCGTTCCCTGCAGCGCACGGCTGATGGCTTCAACTTTCATGTTCAACTCCAAGGTGGCTGGCGCCCGCGACCAGGCATCCAGCATTCATAAACCCGCGCGAGGCGGGACGTTTGATTCCGCGCGTCACTCGATGAACAAGGAACTCACGGAATCGGATCTGCTGATGCGGCTGATGGTCTCGGCCAACAGGCTCGCGATCGACAACTGGCGGATGCGCGGCGATTGCGCGGCATCTTCGCGCAGCGGAATCGTGTCGGTGACGACCAATTCGTCGAGCGCCGAATTCGAAATGCGCTCGACCGCGCCGCCCGACAGCACCGCATGCGTGCAATACGCGAGCACGCGCACCGCGCCATGGTCTTTGAGCGCTTGCGCCGCCTTGCACAGGGTGCCGGCGGTATCGACCATGTCGTCCATGATCACGCAGGTACGGCCGCGCACATCGCCGATGATGTTCATCACTTCCGAGACATTCGCCTTCGGACGGCGCTTGTCGATGATGGCGAGGTCGGATTCGAGGCGCTTGGCCAGCGCGCGCGCGCGCACCACGCCACCGACGTCGGGCGACACCACCATCAGGTTCTCGAAATTCTTTTTCCAGATGTCGCCGAGCAGGATGGGCGCGGCGTAGATGTTGTCGACCGGGATGTTGAAAAAGCCCTGGATCTGATCGGCGTGCAAGTCCATGGTCAGCACGCGGTCGACGCCCGCGGCTTCGAGCATGTTGGCCACGACCTTGGCGCTGATCGCGACCCGCGCCGAGCGCGGCCGGCGATCCTGGCGCGCATAGCCAAAGTACGGAATCGCCGCGGTGATGCGACCGGCCGATGCGCGCCGCAGCGCGTCGATCATGATCAGCACTTCCATCAGCGTGTCGTTGGCCGGCGCGCAGGTCGATTGCAGGATGAAGACATCCTTGCCGCGGACGTTTTCAAGAATCTCGACCATCACCTCGCCGTCCGAGAACCGGCCGACCGTCATCCGCCCCATCGGGATGTTCAGATGACGAGCGACTTCGGCGGCCAGCTTGGGATTGGCGTTGCCGGTAAAGACCATCAGGCTTTCGGCGGGGTGCGACATGGCGCGGCAGTCCAAAAGAAAAACCCGTCAGGCACAGCCTGACGGGATAGGTTGGCTGGGGAGGAAGGATTCGAACCCTCGTATGCCGGAATCAAAATCCGGTGCCTTAACCAACTTGGCGACTCCCCAAACTCGGCTGGCCTCGCCCGGCAATGCCGGACGCGACGAAAATTGTTGCCCACACCGCTTCAATCGGGCCAAAGCGCAAGCAATGGATGCTCGATCAGCCCTTCGACCAGCCAGGCAGCCATGCCTTGCGGCGGCGCCGGCGCGACGAAATCGGCCTCGACCGGCAGGAAACAGCACCCGCCCGATCCACTCATGCGCGCCGACGTTCCGTTCGATCTGCCCAGTCCGTCCAGCCACGCAAGCGCGTCTTGCACCTGCCGAAACCGCCTTGCCGCCACGGGTTCCAGATCGTTGCGGCCGAAAAGCGCATTGGCGCTTCGCCGCCCCGGCGCATCGATACCCCCTGCCCCGCCGATCGTGGCTCCCGGGTCATGCGCATGCACGGCCTCGGAAAAGCTCGCAAGTGTAACGGGCGGCGTATTCCTGGTCAAACCAGGGTCCGTGAAAATCGCCGCAGTCGGCACCGAAACCCCCGGATGCAACAACAAGTAGCGCGCCGGCGGCAAATCGACCGGCGTCAGCCGCTCGCCGACCCCTTGCGCGTAGGCATTGCGCCCGCCCACGAACACCGGGACATCGGCCCCGAGCGCGAGCCCGATCGCCTGCAATTGCGCCCGCGCGAGCCCCAGCCGCCAGAGCCGGTTCAAGGCCAGAAGCACGGTCGCGGCATCGGACGAGCCGCCGCCCAGCCCGCCGCCAGCCGGCACCCGTTTGTGCACGGCCAGATTCGCTCCGAGCCGGCACCCGGTCGCGGCCTGCAAGGCCAGCGCGGCGCGCACCGTCAGGTCCTGCTCGGGCGCCAAACCGGCAAGCCCCGCGCCACGTTCGATACGTCCGTCGTCGCGCAGACTCAGATCGAGGGTGTCGGCCAGGTCGATGAAACGGAACACGGTCTGCAACAAATGCAGGCCGTCGGCGCGGCGCCCGATCACATGCAAGAACAAATTGAGCTTTGCCGGCGCCGGCAAGCCCGACATGGCGCGTTCGCCGATTCGCACCGCGTCGCGCAGTCGCGCGGTGGCCGCCGCATTGCCGGCGTTCATGCCGGCGCGACGTCTTCGGACACTTGATGCACGGCGGCGGTCCATTCGTCGATCACGATGCGCACATCGACCGCGCTCGGCTGGGCGCGTTCTAGGCGCACCACCTTGGGCGATCGGCCGTCATCCGACATGCGCGGATAACTGACATGCCAGCCGTCTTCATCGAAAGCGTCGGGCGCCCGGGCCGCGCCGGCCCGGGTGCGGCCTCGCATCCAATCACGCAGGCCGGCGACCGGCAGCGCGACACCGACCACGCGCGCCATCAAGGCTTCGGGCGTCGGCGCGTATTCGAGGCTGCCGTCGGCGCTGCGCAAGACCGCCAACCCGTCGCGCACCTCGATCTGGGCAATGGTTTCGCCGAGCGGCGAATACAGCGCGATCTCGCTTTGGCCGCGCCTTTCGGTCCAGGAAAACCGCCCGCTGGTGGACTTGGCCATCCCGTCCACGCCTTGGGCGACGACCACGCTCATTCGGCCTTCGACGATGAACAAGGCGTCGGGGGCGAGCGCGCGCGGCGGCAGCGATTCGGTGGCGCAGGCCGCCAGCAGCAGGCCGCCGACCACGATGGCGGCGCGCGCAAGCCGCCGGCCCCAATCAGACACCCGCATCAGAACTTGACCGTATAGCGCGCGAGGGTCTGCGCGAGGGTTTCGTTTTCCGGATCGCGCGCATGCGCGGCGCGCCAGACGATCTCGGCCTTGTCGCGCATGCCGCTGACCCAATACACCTCGCCGAGATGGGCGCCGATTTCAGGGTCGGACTTGATCCGGTAGGCGCGTTCGAGCAAGGCGATCGCACGGTCGTTGCGCCCGCGCCGGTATTGCAGCCAGCCCATGCTGTCGATGATGAAGGCGTCGTCGGGCGCCAGGCTCAGGGCCTTCTCGATCAGCACTTCGGCTTCATCGAGCCTCGCGGTCGTATCGGCAAGCCAATAGCCGAGCGCGTTGTAGGCCTGCGGTTCGCCGGGCTTGAGCGTGATGACCCGGCGCAACGTCGCTTCCATGAGTTCGGTCCGTTCGACCTTTTCGGCCGCGAGCGCGTAGTCGTACAACAAGGCCGGCGCATCGGGCCAGATCTTGAGCCCGCCTTCGAGCACCTCGAAAGCCTCGCGGTAATGGCGCGCCTCGCGCAGCACCTGGGCCTCGGCCATCACGAGCGATTGCTCTTCATCGGCGTCGCGCGCCGGCAAGGCGTGCAACAAGGTGCGCGCGTCGTCGAGCCGGTTCGAGCGCGCGAGATTGCGCGCGATCCGGGTCTGGGCATCGAGGTAACGCTCGCCCGGCTCGATCCGGTCGAGATAGGCGTTGGCCTCGTCGAAACGGTGTTGATCCTCGGCCACCGTGGCGAGCGCGAACAAGGCGCTGTCCACCCCCTCGGGCCGTTCTTCGAGCTTGCCGGCCGCGTCGAGATAGCCCTGCAATTCGCGGGTCGCATTCGCGTAATCGTGCGCCTGGGCCGAGACCAGCCCGAGCAGCAGCAGCACTTCGAGATTCGCCGGGTCGAGCTTACCGGCCTCGGCCAGCGCCTCGTGCGCGGCCAGGTATTCGCCATGGGTCGCGAAAGTGCGGCCGAGCGCGATGCGCACTTCGACGGTCTTGGGATTGCGGTCGATGAAGTCCTGCAACAAGCGCGCGGCCTCGCCCGGCGATTTGGCCAGCAGCAGGCGCGACGTGGTGAGCGCGGCGATTTCGGACGCGGGCTCGATCGCCATCGCGGCGCGCGCCTCGGTGAGCGCGCGCTCGTCAAAGCCCGCCATCGCCGCGCCGCGCGCCAGCCCCAGACGCACGCCGGCGTGGCGCAGATACGGATGGGAGAGACGGTCGAGGGTGGCGAAGGCCGAGGATTTGTCGGCGGCGCGCGCGAACAGCCGCTGCGCATCCTGGAACACGACCGCGGGCTCGGACGATTGCGCGAGCCGCTTGGCGATCAAGGGCTCGGTGTCGGCCAGACGGCCGCCCTCGACATACAAGGACACCAGGGTGTTCTCGATCTCGGCATCGCCGCTTTGCAGCTCGTTCCAGAGCTTGGCCGATTCGATGGCTTGGTCGAGCGCGCGGCTGGCATAAGCGATCTCGACCGCGCGCTTGGCCAGACGCGGGTCGCGCAACTTGCGCGCCACGTCCATGTAGGTGCTCCAGGCGGCGCCGAACTGGCCGCGCTGCAAAGCGATCTCGGCCAGGACGATCTGGAACATCTCCCCCTGATTGAAGCCTGCAACCGGTTTGGCGGCGGCACGCGCCGGCGCGGCGGCCGGCTGGGCGAATGCCGGCGCACAGGCGCCGAACAAAGCCGCGAACAAGGCGCTGCTGGTCAGGCCTCTACAATCGAATCGAATGCGCATGTACGGGTGCCGTGGGCTGAAAATGCGCACGGCCGCAACGGCGGCCGTGGCAAAGCGATAGTAGGGAGAATCGCTGCGACCGGCAACCGAGGTCGGTGCGCACTTGGTAACCATTGCCGCGAGGGCCATCGCCACCATGCCCGAATTACCCGAAGTCGAAGTGACCCGCCTGGGGCTGGTCGATGTGCTCACCCATGGCGTGATCGTGGGCATGCGCTGGTCGGGCAAAGCCTTGCGCTGGCCGATCGCGCCCGACCTCGAACGGGTACTCGCCGGCCAGCCGATCCAGCGCGTGGAACGGCGCGGCAAATACTTGCTGCTGGGCGTGCCGACCGGCTGGCTGATCGTGCATCTGGGCATGTCGGGCAGCCTGCGTCTGGTGCCGGCCGCCACCTTGCCCGGCCCTTGGGATCATTTCGATCTCGTGGTGCGCACCGGGCGCTCGACCCGGATCCTGCGCCTGACCGACCCGCGCCGGTTCGGCGCGGTGGTCTGGCATCCGCAGGCCGATGGCCCGATCGCGTCACATCCTTTGCTGGCCCGGCTCGGGATCGAGCCCTTCGATCCCGGTTTCGATGCCACCTACCTGCGGACCCATTTGCGTCATCGGCGCGGCGCGATCAAGACCGTGCTGCTGGCCGGCGATGTGGTGGTCGGGGTCGGCAACATCTATGCGTCCGAAGCCTTGTTCCGGGCCGGCATCCATCCGTCGCGTGCCGCCGGCCGGCTGTCGGCGCCGCGTTGCGCGCGACTGGTCGACGCCATCCGCGCCACCCTGGCCGACGCGATCGCGCAAGGCGGCAGCACGCTGCGCGACTTCGTCGCCAGCAACGGCGACCCCGGGCATTTCCAGTTGTCGGCCCAGGTCTATGACCGGGCCGGGCAGCCGTGTCGCGTTTGCGGCACGCCCATCCGTGGAATGCGTCATGGCCAGCGCTCGACCTACTATTGCCCGCACTGCCAGCACTGAAGCCCGGTGTACCATCGCCGGACCGTCATTCGTGGCCCCGGCATGAGCCATTTCAATCGTCAGTTCCAAGACTTCGGCGCTTGGCGCGCCAGCGTCGCGCTCGCGGTCGCGCGCTATCGCGACTGGATCGGCGCGCACGACCTGATGAATGCCGGCATCGACGGCCGCTTGGCCCAGACCCGCGAACGGCTCACGCACGACAAACTCAGCGTGGCCTTCGTGGCCGAGTTCTCGCGCGGCAAGTCGGAACTCATCAACGCGATCTTCTTCGCGGGCTACAAGCAGCGCATCCTGCCCAGTTCGGCCGGCCGGACCACCATGTGCCCGACCGAGCTGCGCCATGACGACGACGAGCCGCCGGCCCTGAGTCTGCTGCCGATCGAAACCCGCGCGACCAACGAGTCCACTTCCGACCTCAAGCGCGATCCGTCCAAATGGGTCAAGGTGGACCTCGACGTCGGCTCGCCCGAGCACATGCAAGAAGCCTTCGCGCGGGTGGCCGAGACCAAGCGGGTGCCGGCCGCGGTGGCGCGCAGTTATGGCTTGTACGACGAACACGACCCCGACCAGCGCGCCCAGCTCGATGCCGAAGGCATGATCGAAATCTCGTGCTGGCGCCATGCGGTCGTCAATTTCCCGCATCCGCTGCTCAAGCAAGGGCTGGTCATCGTCGATACGCCGGGCCTGAACGCGATCGGCAGCGAGCCCGAACTCACGTTGAACCTGATCCCGAACGCCGATGCGGTGCTGTTCATCCTGGCGGCCGATACCGGCGTGACCAAGAGCGACATCGAAATCTGGCGCAAGTACATCGGCAGCGTGCGCCACGGCCGGCTGGTCGCGCTGAACAAGATCGACGCGATGTGGGACGAGTTGCGCAGCCCGGCCCAGGTCGAACGCGAACTCGCGCGCCAGGTCGCCGATTGCGCGCGCGTGCTCGGGCTCGACGAAACCCAGTTGTTCCCGATCTCGGCGCAAAAAGCGCTGGTCGCCAAGATCCATCGCGACGACGCGCTGCTCGACAAAAGCCGGCTGCTGGCGCTCGAAGCCGCGCTCGCCGACCAGCTCGTGCCGCATCGGCGCCAGATCATTTCCGACCAGGTCGCGCGCGACGTGGAACTGGTCGGCAAGGAAACCCATGCCTTGCTCGTGAGCCGGGCCCGTTCGCTGGTCGAACAGTTGTACGAACTCAATTCGGTGCGCGGGAAGAACGCCGCGACCGTCGAGCGCACGCTCGAACGCATCCAGCACGAGAAGGAAGACTTCGACCTCCTGATGCGCGATCTTCTCGCCACGCGCGCGGTGTTCGCGCGCCTGGCCAATTCGGTCTATGCCGCGCTCGGCATGGACATGTTGCGCTCGCGGGTCGCCGACGCGCGCGCGCGCATGCTGTCGAGCCGGTTCTCGCTGAGCCTGCGCGATGCGATGGGCGACTTTCTCGCCAACGTCCGCAAGGACCTCGGCAAGGCGCAAAAGCGCACCAACGAAGTCCATGAACTCATGCAGGCGATGTACCGGCGCTTCATGACCGAACAAGGCATGGGCCTGCCGCCGCTCACGGCCTTGCGCATGAAGCCCTACATCGAAGAGATCGAACGCGTGGCCGAGCGCTTCGAACGCGAATTCAGCACCCTGCGCGTGCTGACCGGCGAACAATCGGTGCTGATCCAAAAATTCTTCGAGACCGTCGCGACCAGCGTCAAGGATGTCTACGTGCGCGCCAACCGCGATGTCGAGGCCTGGCTCAAATCGGTGATGGCGCCGATCGAGATCCAGGCCCGCGACCAGCAGCGCGCGCTGCGCAAACGGCTCGAATCGGTCAAGCGCGTGCATGAAGTCAGCAACGAACTCGACACCAAGATCGAAGAGTTGCAGGAACAGCAAGACGCGATCGAAGCCTTGTCGGCCGAACATGGCGCGCTGCTCGCCCAGGTGCGCACCCAGATCTTCGCGCTCGCCGTTCCGCCCCACAACGACGATGCCGACGACGCGTCCGCCGCGGCCTGAGGCCGGCGACGACGCGCAGGATTTTTCCCGCCGCGTCATCGACTGGCAGCGCCTTCATGGCCGGCACGACCTGCCATGGCAGAACACCCGCGATCCCTATCGCATCTGGCTGTCGGAGATCATGCTCCAGCAGACCCAGGTCGCGGCCGTGATCGGCTATTACGCGCGCTTCCTCGACCGTTTCCCGACCCTCGCCGCGCTCGCGGCGGCCCCGGTCGATGACGTGCTCGCCTTGTGGAGCGGGCTTGGGTATTACAGCCGGGCGCGCAATCTGCACGCCTGCGCGCAGCGCCTGATGGCCGAACACGGCGGCGATTTTCCGCCTGACCCCGAGACCCTTGCCCAACTGCCCGGCATCGGCCGATCGACCGCGGCGGCCATCGCGGCCTTCGCCTTCGGCGCGCGCGCCGCGATCCTCGACGGCAACGTCAAGCGCGTGTTCGCGCGCCATTTCGGCGTCGAAGGCTGGCCGAACACGCCCGCGATCGAACGCGCGCTCTGGCAGCGCGCGCAAGACCTGTTGCCCGACGGTTCTTCCGACGACATCGCCGCCTACACGCAAGGCTTGATGGACCTCGGCGCGACCTTGTGCGCGCGCAGCCGGCCGCGTTGCGACGCATGCCCCTTGCAGACCACGTGCGTGGCGCTCCGCACCGGGCGTACCGGGGAATTGCCGGCCGCGCGGCCGAAGAAGACGGTGCCGACCCGCCATGCGCATCTGCTGGTGGCGCTGAGCGCGGGCGAAGTGCTGGTCGAAAAGCGGCCGCCCACCGGCATTTGGGGCGGCTTGTGGAGCCTGCCGCAATTCGACGATGCGCAGGCCCTGCTGGCTCACGCGGCGCGCTTGGGAGCGGCGCACACCGATGCCTGGCCGGAACGCAAGCATGCCTTCACGCATTACACGCTGCGCTTCACGCCGCATATCGCCGCGGTGCCGGCGCGCCAGCCGAACGCCCAGGCGCCCGGGCTCATGTGGCTGCCCTTGTCGGATCGCGCCGGCGCGGCCTTGCCGACACCGGTGCGGCGCTTGCTCGACGACCTGGCCGAACGCCGCGGATTGGCTTGAAGGTCCGGCGCGGCTTTCGCCGCACGCCGCGCCCTAGAGCACCTTGCGTTGATGCAAATAGGTGTTGACGATGCTCAGGCGCTCATTGCCGTCGGGCAATTCCATGAGCTTTTGCTTGGCCTTGTTCGGCACCTGCAGCACTTCGCACAAACGGTTGGCGACCCAGCCCGCGTCGTCGAGCCGATAGGGCTCGCCGATCGGGAACGGGCGCACCGGGCTGCCTTCCTTGGGCGCGGCGGCGAACTCCTCTTCGAGTTCGGCGATGATGCGCGCGAGCAATTGCGCGCAAGCCGCGTGCTCGGTGCCCACTTGGGCCGGCGGATCGGCGGCCAGCCATTCGACCTCGGCGCGGATCAGGCCGTTGGCTTCGAGGCGCCGCGCGACGATACGAAAGCGCTCATGCCCCCGCGTGGCGATGTGCAGCACGCCGAGGTCGGGCATGTCCCATTGGGTGATTTCGGCGCTGCACCCGATCGCCTCGGGCGTCGCGGCATCGCCGGGCTTGCGCATGACTTCGCTCGCGGTCGGACTGTCTTGCGCGATCAGGCAGACGCCGAACCGGCTTTGCGTCTTCATGCAATCGCGCACCATGTCCATATAGCGCGGCTCGAACACGCGCAAAGGCAGCACGCCGCCCGGAAACAGCACCGCATTGAGCGGGAAGATCGCAAGTTCGCTGGTCATGATGATGATGGTGGCCGGCGCGTTCAATGCGCCTTGGAGATCGGCTGCGTATCGCCGGTGCGGGTACGGTCTTCGGCGCGGCGCAACTCGCGATGACGCGTGATCACATGCGTGGTCGCATCGGCCAGACGCCGCGCGAGCTGTTCGCAAGCCCAGACCGAACGATGTTGGCCGCCGGTGCAGCCGATCGCGACCGTAAGATAGCTGCGATGGTCGCGCACATACGAAGGCAACCATTCGCGCACGAAATGCTCGATGTCCGAAATCATGCGATTGGCCTCGGGCAAGGCCGCAAGAAAATCGGCCACCGGTTTGTCCTGCCCGGTGAGCGGCCGCAGATGCGGGTCGTAGAACGGATTGGGCAGGCAGCGCACATCGAAGACCAGATCGGCATCGAGCGGAATGCCGCGCTTGAAGCCGAACGACTCGAACATCAGCGTGAGGCCGTCATTGTCGATGCCGACCAGATCGCGCACCCAGGCGCGCAAGGTCGCGGTGGCGAGATCGGAGGTATCGATCGTCATGCCAAGTTCGGCAAGCTCGCCGACCAGTTCGCGTTCACGGTCGATCGCTTCGACCAGCGAAGGCGTGAGATCGCCCTCGACCGCATCGGGCGGCGACAACGGATGGCGGCGCCGGGTTTCGGAAAACCGTTGCACCAGCGCCGGCGTGCTCGCGGTGAGGAACAAGACCTTGACCAGCCGCTCACCGCCCGAGAACGCCCGCAAGCCGGCCACGATGCTGGGCAAATCGGCGACCGAATCGCCCGAGCGCGCATCGATCGCGACCGCGACCCGTTCCTTGCCGACTTCGGCCAGATGATTGACGAGATCGGCCAGCACCGGCGCGGGCAGGTTGTCGACGCAGTAATAGCCGGCGTCTTCGAGCACCTTGAGCGCGACCGACTTGCCGGCACCCGACACGCCGGTGATGAGCACGAGCTTTTGCGGCATCAGCGGGCCTCGTTCACGTCGGGCGCGGCGGGCACATCGGCCGCCGTGGATGCCGTGGGCGGCGCCGCGGCTTCGTCGTCGCGCTCGGCGCGGCTCAGGAACGACACCACGCCGCTCGGCGCTTCGCCGCAAGGCTCGGGATCGAAGGCGATGTCGCCGTCGGGATCGGGCACGCCGGTGGCCTTGAGGTTGATGAAGTCGTATCGGCGCCGGTCGAGCATGTGCGAAGGCGTGAAGTTCGACAACGCGGTGAAGCAATTGTCGACCCGGCCCGGATGCTGTCGGTCCCAGTCGCGCAGCATCGCCTTGATGTGCTTGCGCTGGAGGTTTTCCTGCGAGCCGCACAGGTCGCACGGGATGATCGGAAACTGCCGTACCTCGGCCCAGCGCTCGAGGTCTTTTTCTTTCACATACGCGAGCGGCCGGATCACGATGTGTTTGCCGTCGTCGGTGACGAGCTTGGGCGGCATGGTCTTGAGCTTGCTGCCGAAGAACATGTTGAGGAAGGCCGTCTCGAGGATGTCGTCGCGATGATGGCCGAGCGCGATCTTGGTCGCGCCAAGTTCGCCCGCCACGCGGTAGAGCACGCCGCGCCGCAGCCGCGAACATAAAGCGCAAGTGGTCTGGCCTTCAGGCACCACGCGTTTGACGATCGAATAAGTGTCTTGATACTCGATGTGATGCGGCACGCCGCGCTCGGCCAGATACTTGGGCAGCACGTCTTTCGGAAAACCCGGCTGGCCCTGATCGAGATTGACCGCGATGACATCGAAATGCAAAGGCGCGCGTTCGCGCAGCGTGAGCAGAATGTCGAGCAGACCGAAGCTGTCCTTGCCGCCGGACATGCAGACCATCACGCGGTCGCCTGCTTCGATCATGTTGAAATCGCCGATCGCTTCGCCGACCTGGCGGCACAAGCGCTTTTGCAGCTTGTTGTTTTCGTAGGCGAGTTTTTCGGCGCGCCGCCCGTCGGGGGGCGTGGGCGTGCCGGGGATCACGACCGCATTCACTTCTGCACTTCCTTCACATGAAACACTTCGATGCCGACGGAGCGGCAATCGGGATAGACATCGGGCTTTTCGGACGATACGCGCACCGCGAGCACCGCGTCATGCGCGAGCAGCGCGCGGGCCACATCGTCGACCAGGGTTTCCTGCAGATGGATGTGGCCTTGGCCGATGCGCGCCGCGATGGTCGAGCGGATGAAGTCGTAATCGACCACCTCGGACAAATGATCGCGCGCAGGCGTCGACAAGGCCAAGGGCACGAAGACATCGATGTTGAGCAGCACGCGCTGTTCGGCCTGCTTTTCGAATGGATGCCAGCCGATCGACATGTCGATCTCGTAATCGCGCAGGAACAGGCGCCGGCAATGCGCCAGCGTGGGATGCAGCAATGGAATCATCGTGAGTCCGTGGTGAACATGACATCGCGCGCGCTCGGCCAGAGATGCTGGCCGCCGTCGATCATCAAAGTGCTGCCCGTGATCGCCTCGTTGTCCAGTACGAAGCGCACCGCGCGCGCGACATCGGTCGGCAGGCTCGCCCGTCCGAGCGGCGTGCGCGCATGCGCGGCGGCGAAGCCGGCCTCGCTCTGGTCGGCCGACGGCAAGGTGATGCCCGGCGCCACGCCGACCACGCGCACCCGCGGCGCGAGCGCCAGCGCCAGCATGCGGGTCGCGCCTTCGAGCGCGAATTTGCTGCACGAATAGCTGAGGAAATCCGGATTCGGGTTCCACAGTTTCTGATCGAGCAGATTCACGACGCAGGCTTGCGTCCCGTCCGGCGTCGCCTCGGCGAGCGCCTGCGCCAGCACGATCGGCGCGGCCAGATTGGTCCGCATATGGGCGTCGAGCGCCGCGTACGAAAACTGCCGGGCATCGTCGTACGCGAACAGCGAAGCGTTGTTGACCACCGCGCGCAACCCGCCGAGCGCGGCCACGCAACGGCGCACCAAGGCGCGCGCGGCGTGTTCGTCGTTCAGATCGGCCGGCAGCACGATCGCGCGCCGGCCCAATGCGCGCACCGCCTCGGCGGTGGCCTGCGCTTCGTCGGTCGAACGATGGCAATGCACGCCGATGTCATACCCGGCGCGCGCCAGTTCGAGCGCGATCTCGCGCCCGAGGCGGCGCGCGGCACCGGTCACGAGCACCGTGGACAAAAGCGGGTTGGCAGCGGGGGCGCAGGACATGGGCGAAGGCACTCCGGCCATCAGCGCGCCGGGAGCGCCGCAGTGTAGCCCATGGGGAAAGGGCGCGCCGCATACAATGCGCGGCCTATGCCTACGCCTTCACAAATGCCCGAAACCGGCCCGGTCGAACGCCTACGCGGCGCCAGCGCCACCGGCCTGCCGGAGCCCGATGCCGCGGCGCGCGAACAATCGCGGGCGTTGCTCGACCACATCGGCCGCCACATCGCGGCCGCGGGCGGCTTGATCGGCTTCGACGAATTCATGCGCTTGGCCTTGTACGCGCCGCAACTGGGCTATTACGCCGGCGGCGCGCATCAATTCGGACGCAGTGCCGCGGACGGCAGCGATTTCGTGACCGCGCCCGAACTGTCGCCCTTGTTCGGCCGAGCGCTCGCCCATCAAGTGGCGCAGATCTGCGCGGCCAGCGCGCCGGCCGTCATGGAATTCGGCGCCGGCTCGGGCCGCCTCGCGGTCGATCTGCTCAATGCGCTCGACGAGGCCTGCGCGTCGTATGCGATCGTCGAACTATCGGCCAACCTGCGCGAGAGCCAACGCGCCCTGATCGCGCGCGACGCCGGCGCGCATCTGCACAAAGTGCAATGGCTCGATGCCTTGCCCGATCGCTTCTCGGGCTGCATCGTCGGCAACGAAGTGCTCGACGCGATGCCGGTGCGGCTGATCGAACGCGCCGATGACTGGATCGAGCGCTGCGTCGGCTGGCAGGACGGAGGTCCGATCTGGGGTCAGCGTGCCCTCGATGCGTCGGCGCTCGCGGTGGCGCACGCGCGCATTCCCGAGCCGACGGCATTGCCGCGCGGTTACCGCACCGAACTGCCGCTCGACGCCGTGGCGTTCGCGGCCACGATCGCCGGCTTGCTGGAGCGCGGCGGCGCCTTGTTCATCGATTACGGTTTTCCGGCCGCCGAGTTCTATCACCCGCAACGCGCCGCCGGCAGCTTGATGTGCCATACGCGGCATCGCGCCCATGACGATCCGTTCTGGCATCCGGGCTTGCAGGACATCACCGCGCATGTGGATTTCAGCGCGATCGCGCATGCCGGGGTGGACGCGGGCGCCGTGCTCGCGGGTTACACCACCCAGGCCCGCTTTCTGATGAATTGCGGCATCGTCGATTTGCTCGCCGGCATCGACGCGCCGGGGACCCTGCCTTACGCGCAGGCCACGAGCGCCATGCTCAAATTGCTGGCGGAATCGGAAATGGGCGAATTGTTCAAGGTGATCGCGTTCGCGCGCGGGCTCGATCTGCCCTGGCTCGGCTTCGCGCGCGGCGACAAGGGGCACACGCTGTGATCCGCTGGGTGCTCGCGATCTTCATCGCCTTGCTGCTGTTCTCGGCGGTCACGCCTTGGCTGCAACGCATCGGCATCGGCCGTTTGCCCGGCGATATGCGCTTTCGGCTGTTCGGCCGCGAGTTCTTCATTCCACTGACCTCGACGCTGCTGCTGTCGGGCATCGCCAGCCTGATCGCGCGTCTGGTCTGATCGCGGGTCCCAGCCAACGAAAAACGGCGCGCTCCGCGGTCGGAGCGCGCCGTCGTATGGCGGAAACCCGTTCGGATTACGACAACAGGTAGGCCACGCCGAGCAAAGGCAGGCCGACTTTCATCGCGGCGAGGATCAGGTCATTGCGCACCGGATGCCGCTCAGCGCGTTTGTCGCGCGTGACATGGTTGATCACGCGTTCCGGATATTGGGCCGCGCGAAACGTCGCCTTCGTGGCGTTGCGGCTGCCGTGCAGCAGTTGGGTATGGGTGGTCATGGTTGTTCCTTGTTTTGTTTTGGATTCGACGACCGGTGGATGGGGCTGCGATGAGCGCCGCTATCCACACGCGGGCGGCAGGCCGGTCGTGAAAGCGCAAGGAACAACGGGTAAATCAACGGGTGCCTTGCGCTCGGGCCGTGCCTGGATGCACGTCTTCCACATGGGGTCACCTTGCAGATACGAATCGCTTGCCGAATTTGGCAGATCGAATGCTACTCAACGAGCAAACAGAACGGTTAAACTCATTGTTCGATTAAATCGGACAATCAACCCACCGGCGCATGGACCAGATCGCACCGCTGAAAACCTTCCTGCTGGTGGCGGAATTGCGTTCGTTCGCGCGCGCGGCCAAACGACTGGGGTTGGCGCGCTCGACGGTCAGCACGCAGATCCAATCGCTCGAACAGCAACTCGGCGTCAGTCTGCTAAACCGCACCACGCGCCGGGTTTCGCTGACCGCCGATGGCGAGCGCTTCCTCGACCGCGCGCGCGAAATCCTCGACCAGCTCCATGCGCTCGAATCCGAGTTCCGCGCCCAGGCCGACCGCCCGGCCGGGCATCTGAACGTCGAAATGAGCGAGTCGATCGCCAATCTGCTCGTGATGCCGCGCTTGTCCGAGTTCGTCAGCGCCCATCCCGACGTAAGCCTGCGCATCTTTTTGTCGGAACGAACAGTCGATCTGGTGGCCGAAGGGATCGATCTCGCGCTCACGTTGTCGAGTCTGGACGACTCGCCCTACCGTTACCGACGCTATGCCCAATCGCATTTCGTGCTGGTCGCAAGCCCGGCCTACCTGGCCCGCCACGGCACGCCACGCCATCCGGATGATCTGGAGCGCCATCGCGCGATCGGGTTCTACAACGACATGACCGGCAAACCCTGGGACTGGATCATGGCCAAGGGCCGCGAGGAACGTAGCCTGAGTCCGCCCGAAGGACTCACGGTCAACAACACCAAGGCCGGCCTGACCTGCGCGCTGGCCGGATTGGGGATTTTCCAGGAAGCCGAGTTCCTGGTTGCGCGGCCGCTCGCCGAAGGACGTCTGATCCGCGTGTTGCCCGACTGGAAGCGCGCCGGTCCTTACATCGCGGCGCTGTATCGGCCCCAACAACCGACCCCGCCGCATTTGCGCGCCTTCATCGATTTTCTCGACCGCATCTTCATGCCGGCCCAGGCCGCCGGCACCCGCACCGGCCATGCGGCCGCACGCAAGCGCGGCGGGTGACGGCATGCGCCATCGTGTACGCGCGCTCGCGCATCGGGTCATCGAACATGCGGCACGCCATGCGCCGACCGGCCATGGCTATGCCACCCTGGCCGCGATCAGCGTGCTCGCCACCTGGTCGTTGACGATCGCGGTCGGCCCTTTCCTGATGGCGTTTTGCGCCGCGGCACGCACGCGCTGGCGCGCGTTCACCCTGATCGCGACCCTCGCGACCGCCCTCGCCGCGGTGGCCCTGGTGCGCGCGCTCGATGTCGGCTTCGCGCCCTGGATCGCGGCGCAGGCGCCGGAACTCATGCAATCGGTCGCCTGGGCCCGCTTGCAAGGCTGGATCGAGCAATGGGGGCTGGCGGCCATGCTGCTTTGGCTGGCGCTGCCCTTGCCCCAGGTGCCGTTCGTCTTGCTCGCGGCTTTGCTGCATGTGCCTTCGTGGGCGATCTTCGTCGCCTTCGTGTTCGGCAAAGGGCTGAAATACGCGGTCGAAGCCTATGCGGCGGCGACCGGCGCGCAAGCGGTCTCGACGCTCTGGCGCCGCTGGCTGACCTGATTCAAGCCGGCGGCACGCCGGTGATCCAGCCTTCGACCGGATCGACCGACTCGGGCAGCCCCCAACGCGGCAGGCGCACCGCCTGGGCGGCCTGGGCCGCGCAGATGACCGCATCGAGCAGATCGCCGGTGCCGTTCTCGGCGATCGTGGTTTCGAGCGTGGGAACCAACCTGACCTGCACCTGCAATCCGGCATTGCCGAGCATGAGGGCGTCGAGAATGCGCTCGCGCTCCTCCTGCCGCGCCGGCGTCTGCAACGCGGGGCGATCGGCCTTGTAACTCGCGCGGGTGATCCGGCGCGCGACATAGCCCGGATAGGCTTCGAGCGCGATCCGCCGTTCGTCGCCCGCCACCAATCCGGGCAGATGCGCACCGGCGGCGAGCAGCCGCGGCACGCCGGCATGGAGCATGTAGGCCACCGGCGGATTGACCCATTTCATCGATGGGCTGGATCCGGCCGGCCGATCGCAGGCGCGATGGGCGAACTTGGCGCCCGCCGGTCGCGCGTCGCAATAGGCCTTGAACACCGCACGCAACGCGCTGCGCTCATGCGCGGCGACCCGCGCGATCAGGGCGCGATAGTCGGTGGGCCAATCCAGATGCGCGACCAAGGCGCGCGGCAATCCGAAGGGCAGATCGAAACCACCGACCCACGGCCCCGGTTCGGCGAGCAGCGCATCGAAGGCGTCGAGATGGTCGAGCAGGGCGATCGATTCGATCGCGAGCACCCCGCCGCCGAGCGCGCCGCGCGCGACCGCGATCGGTTTGCGCCAGGTGGGGGCGCAGGTGAAATCGACGCCGAGGATCTGCATGACGCGACATATTGCACACAAGAACGGTGCGAAGAAAGGCGCCGCGCAATACCCCTGCGCCGATGCGGTGCTTGGCTCAAGTCTTGCTCAAGCCTGCCGTCAATTCCGAGAACGGCGCCGTGTGCACCACGATCGCGAACATTCCTCACGAACGATACTTCGATGCAGCAGCTCAGACTCGCAGAACTGATCGGCGCCCTCAGCCATGCCCTCGACATGACCGAGGGGCAACCCGTAGGCCATTGCCTGCGCTGCGCCTACATCGGCATGCAGATCGCGCGCGAGATCGACCTCGACCCGCAGGACCAATGGGAGCTGTACTACACGCTGCTCCTCAAGGATCTGGGCTGCAGCAGCAACGCGGCGCGCATCTGCGAGCTGTACCTGACCGACGACCTGAGCTTCAAGCGCGACTTCAAGCGCGTCGGCGACAGCCTGCCGCAGATCGCGCAATTCGTGCTCGGACACGCGGGCTTGCGGGTCGGCGCGGCCGAGCGTTTTCGCGCCATGCTGCGCATCGCGCGGCGCGGCGAACAGATCGCGCAGGAATTGGTTCAGACCCGTTGCCAGCGCGGCGCCGACATCGCGCGCCAATTGCGGTTTCCCGAGAAGGTGGCGCGCGCCATCCATTCGCTCGACGAACACTGGAACGGCACCGGCAAGCCGGACAAGCTCGCCGCCCAGCAAATTCCCTTGTACGCGCGCATCGCCCTGTTGGCCCAGGTGATCGATGTGTTCCACACCGCGAGCGGCGCATCGGCCGCGCTCGCCGAAGTGCGCGACCGGCGCGCGAGCTGGTTCGACCCGCATCTGGTCGATGCCTTCGAACGCGTGGCGCAATCCAACGAGTTCTGGGCCGGGCTGGCAAGCCCGACCCTCGCGGCACAAGTCATGGCGCTCGAACCGGCCCAGCACGCGGTCGCGCTCGACGAAGACTATCTCGATGAAATCGCCGCGGCCTTCGGCCAGGTCGTCGATGCCAAAAGTCCGTTCACCGCGGGCCATAGCGCGCGCGTGGGTCTGTATGCGGATCTGATCTCCGAACAATGCGAGCTGCCGGCCGCGCGCCGCCGCTGGTTGCGGCGCGGCGCCTTGCTGCACGACGTCGGCAAGCTCGGGGTCAGCAATGCGATCCTCGACAAACCGGGGCGCCTCGACGACGAAGAAATGGCCGCGATCCGCCGCCATGCGCAATACACCGAAGAGATCTTGGCGCGCATCGACGCCTTCGCCGAACTGGCGCGGGTGGCGGGCGCGCATCATGAACGCCTCGATGGCCTGGGCTATCCGCGCGGACTGCGCGGCGACGCCATCCCCTTCGAGACCCGCATCATCACGACCGCCGACATCTTCGATGCGCTCTCGGCCGAACGCCCGTACCGCCCGGCCGTGCCGGTCGACCAGACGCTCGCCCTGATGCGTGGGCTGGTCGGCAGCGCGCTCGACGCGCGCTGTTACGAGGCCCTGTGCCGCGTGGTCGAACAATTGCGGCTCGACGAGCACGGCGCCGCCAACAGCCTGCTGCCGCCCAAGACTTCGCTCGCGGCCTGACCTTCGCGCCGCGCCGCCCGTCCGCGCCGCGACCGTTTCAAGGCGCGAGCCGACAACGCTCCCAAGGCCCATCGGCCGCGCGCCGATAGCAGATGCGATCGTGCAGGCGCGATGGCCGGCCTTGCCAGAACTCCCAATAATCGGGCACCAGACGATAACCGCCCCAATGCGGCGGACGCGGCGGATGCAAGGCATAACGCGCGCCGTATTCGGCGGCGCGCGCGATCAGGACCGCGCGCGACACCAGGGGCTGGCTTTGTTCAGACGCCCAAGCGCCGATGCGCGAGGCGAGCGGGCGCGAAGCGAAATAGGCGTCGGACTCCTCGTCGGCCACCTTCACGACCCGGCCTTCGATGCGTACCACGCGTTCGAGTTCGACCCAATGGAATTGCAGCGCGGCCTGCGGGTTGGCCGCGATCTCGCGGCCTTTGCGGCTTTCGTAATTGGTGTACCAGACGACGCCGCGCGGATCGAATTCCTTGATCAGCACCACCCGTGTCGATGGCCGCAGATCGGGACCGACGGTCGCGACCGTCATCGCATTGGGCTCGGGGATGCCGCTGTTCACGGCGTCGTCGAACCATAGGCGGAATTGTTCGAGGGGATCGGCATGCGCATCGGTCTCGTCGAGACCGGCGCGCTGGTAGTCCTTGCGCAAATCGGAAAGGGAAGTCATGCCTACAAGCATAGCCTCTTCGCCGCGCCTTGCCCCCGCCCGCGCGGTCAACTGATCCGCAAAATTTTCCGCGCAACTGCCTCTGTATTGAAATCGGCCGCGGTGCTCCACTACGTCACGCGCCGCCGGGCCCCGATGACGAAGGCCCGACATCGCCTTTTCTTTCGACGGTCCCAATCATGCCTCTCTCACTTCCCAGCCCCCGGCCGGCCACGCCCTCGACCCGGCCTTTGCGCTTCCATCCCAAGGCCGGCAAGGTGTATGTCCGGCCGACCCAGGGCCGCTTTTCCAATTGGCGCTGGGCCGTCGCGCTCGCCACCCAACTGGTCTTCTACGGCCTGTGCTGGCTGACGTGGGACGGTCGCCAGGCGGTGCTGTTCGACCTCGCCGAGCGCAAGTTCTATCTGTTCGGTCTGGTGCTATGGCCGCAGGACGGCATCTATCTGGCCTTGTTGCTGATCTTGGCGGCGATGGCCTTGTTCTACGTGACGACGATCGCCGGGCGGGTGTTTTGCGGCTACGCCTGTCCACAATCGGTCTACACCGCGATCTTTCTCTGGATCGAACAGCGCGTGGAAGGCAAGCGCCTGGCGCGGATCGAACGCGACGCCGGCCCCTGGAACATCGCGAAGCTGCGCGTCAAGCTCACCAAGCACGGCGCATGGCTGGCGCTCTCGGCCTGGACCGGCCTGAGCTTCGTCGGCTATTTCACGCCGATCCGCGACCTGCTGCCCAACGCGGCGCAACTCGCCGCCGGCCCCTGGGAGACGTTCTGGATCGTGTTCTATGCGGGCTTCCTGTATGTGCAGGCCGGATTCCTGCGCGAGATGGTCTGCCGCCACATGTGCCCGTATGCGCGCTTTCAAGGCGTGATGATGGATGCCGACACGGTCACGGTCACCTACGATGCGGCACGCGGCGAGCCGCGCACCGGCCGGCGTCGGCGCGAAGCGGCCGGTGCCGGCGGCGGCGATTGCGTCGATTGCAGCCTGTGCGTGCAGGTCTGCCCGGCCGGCATCGACATCCGCGACGGCGCGCAATACGAATGCATCAATTGCGGCCTGTGCATCGACGGCTGCGACGGCGTGATGGACAAGATCGGCCGGCCGCGCGGCTTGATCCGCATGGCCTCGGAGCGCGAACTCGGTGCCGCGCACGCCGCCGCGGCGGGCCCGGTGGCGTCCGGCCTCGCCCCGTGGTCCTGGCGGCGATTCGTCGGCAAACTAGCGCGTCCGCGCGCCTTGACTTATGCGGCGCTGATGTTGGTGTCGGCCAGCGCGATCGGCCTCGCCCTGGCCCAGCGCGTTCCCTTGCGCGTCGATATCCTGCGCGATCGCGGCGTGCTGGCGCGCGAGACCGACGACGGGCGGATCGACAATGTCTACTTGCTCAAACTGATGAACATGCGCGAAACGCCGCATCGGCTACGCATCCAGGTGGCGGGCCCGGAGGGTCTGCAAGTCGTCGGCCCCGACCTGTTCGAAGTGGCGTCCGGCCAGGTCCGCGCCGCGCCGGTGATCCTGCGTCTGCCGCGCGCCGCCCATGCGAGCGGCCCCCATCCGGTCGCGATCACGATCATGGATGCCGATGCGCCGGCCTTGCGGGTGGTGGAGCGCACCTCATTCCTCGTGCCTTGATATCGTTGGCGCGATGAAACGCTACGAACGCTATGCCGCCGAGATCGCCGATTCGATCCGCAAGCAGACGCTGCGGCCCGGCGACCGGTTGCCATCGGTGCGCAAAGCCAGCGCGAGCCGCGGCATCAGCGCATCGACGGTCTTCGCCGCCTACGACCTGCTCGAATCGAAAGGCCTGATCCAGGCGCGGCCGCGCTCGGGCTATTACGTGAGCAGCCATGCCCTGGGCCGCGGCGAAACGCCGCGCGCCATGGCTCCGGGCAAACGTTCGACCCGGGTCGAGATCAGCGATCTGGTGTTCGAGGTGCTGGGCCAGATGGCCGAACGCGACATGGTTCCTTTCGGCTCGGCCTTCCCCGACGCGGCGCTGTTTCCGCTCGATCGCTTGGCGCGCGCCGCCAGCGCCGGCATGCGCCGACTCGACCCGTGGCGTATCGTCGAGAGCCTGCCGCGCGGCAGCGCCGCGCTGCGGCGCCAGATCGCCTTGCGCTACACGATGAACGGCACCGCCATTCATCCCGATGAACTCATCGTCACCAGCGGCGCGCTCGAAGCGCTGAACCTCTGCCTGCAGGCGGTGACGAAACCCGGCGATGTGGTCGCCATCGAATCGCCGACCTTCTATGCCGCCTTGCAGGCCATCGAGCGCTTGCAGCTCAAGGCGGTCGAGGTGGCGACCCATCCGCGCGACGGCATCGATCTCGCCGCGCTCGCGGCGGCCCTCGAACATCACCCGGTCCGGGCTTGCTGGTTGATGCCGACTTTCCAGAACCCGCTCGGCAGTCTGATGCCGGAGGCCAACAAGCGCGCGCTCGTCGAACTGCTGGCCCGCCATGAGGTGCCGTTGATCGAGGACGATGTCTACGGCGAACTGTATTTCGGCGCGACGCGCCCGCGTCCGGCCAAAGCCTACGATCGGGACGCGCGCGTGATGCATTGCGGCTCGTTCTCGAAATGCCTGGCCCCCGGCTACCGCATCGGCTGGGTGGCCGCCGGACGTTACGCGCAGCAAGTGCAGCGCCTCAAGCTCATGACGACCTTGTCGGCCGCCATGCCGTCGCAAGAAGCGCTGGCGATGTACTTGAACGACGGCGGCTACGATCGGCATCTGCGCCGGCTGCGCGACGCGTTGGAAGTGCAGCAAGCGGCTCATCAGCACGCGATCGCGCGCCATTTTCCGGCCGGCACCCGGGTCACCCATCCCGAAGGCGGGTACTTCCTGTGGGTCGAGCTTCCGCCCTCGGTCGATGCGCTGGCATTGCATCGCCAGGCCTTGGCGCACGGGATCAGCCTGGCGCCCGGCCATCTGTTCTCGAGCGATCGCCGGTTCAGCCATTTCATCCGCCTGAACTGCGGCCATCCACATGACGGGCGCGGCGCCGCCGCGCTGCGCACGGTGGGGCGGCTTGCGCACGCCTTGGTGCGCTGAGCGCGCGCGGCCCGGGCCGCCTACTCGCCCGGCGTGGCCGGCGTCACCAGGGCCTGGAGCGCCGCGTCGAGCTGCCGCATCCGCTCAGCCAGACCGCCCTGCGCGATGCACCAGGGCCCCGGCCACCGGGCCAATCGTTCGAGGTACCACGCATGCTGGCGCTGCCGGAATGCCGCATCGCGCCGCGTGCCGTCCTGGACGAAAGCGAAATCGGGCGCACACAGCACGACCAGGTCGTAAGGCCGCTGCGCCAGCGCCACGAGTTCGGGTGGGGCGGCGCCGAACATCCAGCCCGCGTAACCGAGCGTCGTGAGCGGCGAGGTATCGCAGAACAGATGGCGCGTCGCCTGGGCGAGCAGGTGTTCTTCGCGCTCGATCTGCACCCGCGCGATGTCGATCAGATCGGCAAGCGTCAAAGCGCCCGCGCAAGCGTCCCAGCGTTCGCGGCCGTATTCGGGCGCCCAAACCGTTCCCAAACTTTCGGCCATCGCCCGCGCCAGCGTGGTCTTGCCCGAGGACTCGCCGCCGACGAAACAAATCCGCCCGACGAAATCGCGATAGACCTCGGGCGCCAGCCAGGCGCGCAGGCCATGGACATCGGCGCGCACGCGCGACGCGCTGATCGGCACTTGCGCGCGTCGTGCATCGACCATGACCGCGGCGACCGGCCGGCCGAAACGTTGCGCGAGCACCGCGCAACACGGCGCGAGATAGGCCTCGCTGGCGAACATCGCATCGGGCATGGCTTGCAAGACCTCGGCGAGCAGCCAGGCCAGGAAATGCTGGTGGGTCGTGTCGTCGGCGGTGTTGTCGGGCAAAGGTCGCGCTGGCAGACCGCGCGCCGCGCAGCGCCGCTGCAACGCGTCGGCGTCGAGCTGCACATCGATCACCTCCGGAAACCGGCGTGCGATCCAGGCCGCGCGCCGCGCGCGCGTGCAGCCCTCGAATTCGGGTTGGCTATAGCCCAGCACCAACACCCGGTCGCAGCGGGCCAACGCGGCCGCGATCACGCCTTCATGCCCGCGATGCAAAGGCGAGAATTTGCCGACCACCAGGCCGAGCCGAAACCGTGGCGGCCCACCGGTCACGCGCGCGCCCTCGTCGGCCGCTTGCAACGCGGCGTCATGCGGCCACCGCGCGCTGCAACCGGTGCCAGCGCCACCAGCCCCACCACGCGTTGCACCAGAACACCGCGTACAACAAGGCGGTGATGTTGAGCCCGCGCTGCAAGTACAAGGGCACCGACAAGGTGTTGACCACCAGCCAGGCCGGCCAGGTCAGCGCATGCCCGCGCATCAACAACAACTGGGCGATCACGCTCGCGCTGAGCAGCGCCGAATCCCAGAACGGCGCGAACGCCTGGGTCCAATGCTTGAGCAGGCTGCCATAACCGAGCGTGACCGCCAGCGCCGCGCCCAGCATCGCCGCCAGCAGACCCGGCTTGAGATCGCGCGCCCCTGCGGGCGCGGCCGGGCCGCCGGCGCGCCGCCATTGCGCCCATCCGACCAGGCTGGTCGCGATGAAAAACACCTGCAAGGTGGCGTCGGCATACAAGCGCCCCTCGAAGAACAGCAAGCCGAACAGCGCGCACCCGACGATGCCCACCGGCCAGGTCAGCACATGGCCGACCGCGGCGAGGAAAATCGAGACCGCCGTGGCGCCATTGGCCCACCATTCGAGCGCGCTCACCTGCTGCCACGGCCATGCGAGCGGATTCATCGGCGTGGCTCCGGGCCTGGCCGGTCGGACCGCGGCGCATGGTCCGCGAGCGCGCTCGTGTATTGCCTGACCTTGTCGTCGGCCTCGAGTGTTTCGATCGTCAGTGGCAAAGGACCGAGCAACCGCGCGATCGCGGCGCGCAAGGCCGCGTCCAGCGCGGCTGAATCGCCCTGGCGGCTGGCCACGCGCAAGGCCAGGCTGCGATCGGCCGCCTGATGCAAGGCAAACCGTTGCAAAGGAAAGTCGCGCAAGCGCTGGGTCAACTCGACATTGTTCACCCAGCGGCCATCGTGCGCGGCGAATCGCACCGGTGGGCGGCCGTCGAGATCGCGCAGCGTCGCGCCGAACCGGGTCATCACCAGGCGCGCGTGGTCGCCGGTGCGATAGCGCAACAAGGGCAGGCAGGCGTTGATGCCGCCGCTCACGACGATTTCGCCGCGTTCGCCTTCGGGGACGGGACGTCCATCGGCGCCCAGAATCTCCACGTACAGGCCGGGCTGCAACAACACATGGCCTTGCGCGGCGTCCAGATAGGCGGCGATCGGGCCGGCCTCGTTCATCGAGTACAGATCGACGACCGGGCATGCGAACCGGTCCTGCCATTGCGCGCGCAGCCCGGCGGCAAGACTCATCGACGTCGACAACAAGGCGCGCGGCCGATGCCGCAACGGCAATGCCGCCAGTTCGCTCAAGGACACCGGATCGCCGGTGATGAGTTCGGGGGCGAGGTCATCGAGGTAGCGGACCCGGTCGTCGGGATCGCGCCATTCGCCGGGATGCAGATTGATCTTGGCAAGCCCGCACTCGCCGCGCAGCGGGTTGACCGACACATAAGTGAAGCAGCGTTGCTGAAAGCCCGCGAGCACCACGCCGACCTCGCCGGCGCCGGCGCGCAGACGCACGCCGTGCAGCGCCAGCGCGCGTTCATGCAAGGCCAGGTAGGCCGCCGCGGCCAGCGGTGTGGATGGCACGCGGATCGGATGTCCGGTGGTGCCGCTGGTGGTGAAGCACAACAAATCATCGGTGCGCCGATGCCAGGGCACATGCTGCGCGAGGGCGGTCTGCAAATCGCTGCGATCCATGGTCGGCAAATCGCGCCAGCCGCGCCACCATTGGGCCGCGCGGGGCCAGGCCGCGACACCGTGCGCGTGCCGCCACACCCAGGCCCACAACCACCAGGGCACCGGCCCGGCGCCGGCATGCGGCTGGGTTGGCGCATGGCGCAACCACGCATGCTGCCAACGCGCTTGCAGGCGCGCCCAAGCATCGAGTCGATGCCCGCTGAAATTGCGATAGATGGGTGCGGCCGGATGTTCGCGCAAGCGCCTGAGCATCGCCGCGCCCGCGGGCCCCAGGCCGGGCAATCGCGCCGGGTCGGTCAACGCGCGCGCAGTGTCGGGCGTCGTCGCGCATGCCGGCTCCGGCGGGGTCACCGTCGCGGCGACGGACCAGGACGTATCGCGTGCGGTCTGCATGGCGCCGGTTTCATTCGCGCGTGTATTTGTCCGCGCCTTCCTGGGCGTCGGGGTCGTCGAGCCGGGCGTCGAGCGCCGCGCTGCGATCGGCCAGCGCCGCCTGGGCCGGCACCGACACCGCCGCACCGCCGGCCTCGCCGGTTTCCTGCGCCTGCTTGAGCGCCTTGGCACCGGCCAGCATCTGATTGAACTGCGCGATCGCATTCATGCGCCAATACCAGACCAGACAGACGAGCGCGCTGGCCGCCAACACGATCGCGAACGCGCCGTCGCGCACCGCCAGCACATCGACATGGGCTTCCAGTGCGGCCAGCCCGAGCGCCGCAAGACAGGCGATCCAGGCCGCGATCGCAAGCCAGCCATGCGCCGTCCGCCATTGCAATGGCAACAACACGATGAGCAAGAGCCAGAACCAGATCGGCGCCTCGTGCAGCAGGCCGTTGAGCCAACCGCCGACAAACCAGGCGCTCACCACCATCCAGCCCAGCAGCCCGAACCACCCCACGCCGCGCGTCCATCGCGGCAGCATCGGTTGCTGGGCGATGCTGGCCTGGGTCGTCCAGCCGGCGGCCAGCACCAGGATCGCGTCGTACCAAGGCATGCGCGAAATGCCATCGACCCAGCCGAGCGGCCACCAGGCCCGCGCCTGGCGCAAGCACACGTCGAGAAACACCGCCCACAGGCTGCGCGCGTTCGCGGCGTCGCTTTGCCCTTCGAATTCGGCCAGCGCGAGTTGCCACCACGGCAACGCGGCCAGGGCCAGCAACAGCGCCACGGCCGCCGTCAGATGCGCGCGCCGCCCGGCGCCGTCGTCGGACAGCACGCTGGACAACACGCCGATCCAGGCCCAGGCATACCAGGGCCACACGGGCCAGCCGTCCACCAGACCGGGGCGATACCGCGCGAGCCACCACAGCGCGCAAGCGAGGCCGATGCACGACCAGGTCATGAGTCGGCGGAAACCGGAGACCGGCTTGGAAGCGGTGATCTGAGGCAGGGTCATCGAAGAAGGCGCCGGGTTGCGGATGCGCGTCGGCACTATACGGCACTACCCCCGCTGGACCGGCGCACGCGCGGCGACCCAGATCCCGAGCGCGACGCACCCGAATGCCACCAGATGCGCGAACCCCAGGTGTTCGCCCAGACCGACCACCGCGGTGATCGCCGCGGCCACCGGCAGCACCGCGGTGAACACCCCGGCCCGGTTCGCGGGCAGATGGGCGATGCCCTTCATCCAGCACCAGAACGAGAACACGCTGGCCGCGAGCGCGTACCAGATGATCGCCAGCCACAGCCCGGGCCCCATCGCCGACCATTGCACGCGGCCCAGTTCCCACAGACCGAACGGCAGCACCACGGCCGCGGCATAGGCGTTGGCGAAGGCCGAGATGCGCATGGCCGACAAGGTCGTGGTCAGACGCTTGCTGAGGATGACGTAACTCGCCTCGAAAAACACCGCGCCCAGCACCAGCGCGTTGCCGGCCAGGCTGGTCTGACCACCACCGCCACCGCGCGCGAAATTGAGGACCGCCACGCCCGCGATCGCGAGCGCGATCGAGACCCCGACCGCGCGCGGCAGCCGTTCGCGCAGCACCAGCCACGACAGCAAGGCGACCGCGGCCGGAATGGTGCTGGTGATGACACCGGCGGCGGCGGCGCTGGTCAGGCGCAGCCCGAACAGCATGCAGGTCGAGAACATGAAAATGCCGAGGAAGGCCTGCAGAAACAGATTGCGCTTTTCGCTCGCGCTCAACGGCCGTCCCGCGCGCCAATGGGCGCGGTACTCGGGAACGAAGACCGCGCAGGCGATCAGGGCGCGCAACAGCAAGAACGCGAACACCGGCACCTGCGCGACGATGTATTTGCCGAGCGCGACATTGGCGCCGACCATGGCCATGGCCGCGGCCAGATACCAGCCGGCGCGGGCGGCGGCGTTCATGCGTCCTTGCCGCCGAGCAATTGCGACTTGAAGCGTTCGTAGCCTTCGTCGCGGTCGGTGTAATCGCGCGCGATCGCCGAACGCCAGCGCGCGCGCTCGTCGTCGACGAAGCGTTCGAGCGCGCGACGATAGCGGTCGCCCAGATTGCGATCGCCGGCGATGATCATGTCGGCCACCACCACGGGGTTGATCTCGTCGCGGCCCACCAGCACCACCGGCGCGCCGACCGCGCACAGGCGCAGCACTTCGGCCGCGGCATGGGCGAGCGTGCCGGCGACGATCGCGGCGGCGCCCGGCAATTGCGGCAAGGGCGGCGCGGCCACCGGCTCCCAGACCGCGACCAGGAAATGCGCCGGATGATGCACACGCTCGACGCCGCCGTCATCGGCATCGACATCCTCGAACGCTTCAGGAATCGCTTCGATCATGAATGCGAACCAGCAGTCGGGCGTCCAATCGACGACGCGCCTTGCGGCGAGTTCGCGCAGGCTGTGCGGCGTGGAATCGGCGGAATCGTTCGACATCGTGCCGCTTTCAATAACGATCGCGCCCGGCCAGCCGGATCACGAAGCGCGCGACGAAGGTGGCCCAGCGCTGGCCCAGCCGTTCGAGCCAATTGCGCCCGCGCTGGACGGTCGGATCCACCGGCACCGAATCGCGCAAGGCTTGCTCGATCTCGGCGGCCAGCACGGCGTGGAAATCTCGGTCGATGGCGATGATGTTGGCCTCGCGCGCCACCAGCAGGGACAGCGGATCGATGTTGGAACTGCCGACCGTGGCCCAGGTGTCGTCGGCGATCGCGATCTTCGCGTGCAGATAACTGTGCGTGTATTCGTAGACCTCGACCCCGGCGGCCAGGAATTGGTCGTACATCGCGCGCGCCGCCCAGCCGGCCAATTTGTAGTCGATGCGCCCTTGCAGGATCAATTGCACTTTCACGCCACGTTCGGCGGCGCGGATCAGGGCCTTGCGGAAGGTGCGCGCCGGATAGAAGTACGGCGAAACGATCGCAATCCGGTGCCGCGCGCGCACGATCGCCTGGATGTAGCTGCGTTCGATCGTGCGGCGCTGGCGGAAGTTGTCGCGCACCACGAAGGCCGCGCGCGTCGGCGCCAGATTGCCGTAGGCCGCGACGTCCTCGGTGCGATAGGCGCTCAACGCGCGCTCCAGCAGATCGCCCAGGCGTGCGAGCCGGTTGTCCTGCTCGGCGATCTCGCGCACTTCGTCGCGCCAGCCGTTGCGCAAGGCGGTCCGCAACCAGGTCTGTTCGCAGGTGTGCGCGATCGGTTGCACGATCGGGCCTTCGACACGCACCGCGTAGTCGAGCCGCGGCGTGTCGAAGCGGCCATGATGCAGGTCGAGGCAGTCGTCGATGATGTTGATGCCGCCGACGAAGCCGATCCGCTCGTCGATCACGCAGGTCTTGCGATGCATGCGGCGCAGCCGGGTGCGGCTGAACCAGTCCGACCAATAACTGAACGGCCGGAAGACGAGCAGCGCGACGCCGGTGCCCTTGAACTTGGCGCGCAAGGCCGGAATCGAATGCACGCTGCCGAAGCCATCGACCAGCACATGCACGCGGACGCCGCGCTGCGCCGCGGCGATCAAGGCATCGGCCAGCCGCAGCGCGACCGGGTCGTCATGGAAGATGTAGGTCTCGAGAAAGATCTCTTCGCGCGCTTGTGCGAACTCGGCTTCGAGCGCGGCGAAGTATTCGATCCCATAGCGCAACAGGCGCACCCGATTGCCGCCGCAGAACAAGGCGCGGCGCTGTTCGTACCAGCGCGGTGCGCGCAATGCGGGAATGCCATCCATGCCGGTCAATCGAAGATCAGGTCGGCCACCAGCGGGGCGTGGTCCGACATCTGGGCCCAAAGACGACCGCGCATCACTTCGACCTGGCCGACACGGAAGCCGCGCACATAGATGCGGTCGAGTTTGAGCCACGGCAGCAACGCCGGAAAAGTCCGCGCCGGACGCGCGAGCATGGGCAACATGCCGGCCCGCGCCAGGCGCCGATCGACCATGGCTTCGCGCACGCCCAAGGCCGCGCTTAGATGCAGGGTCAGGCGGTTGTGCCAGTCGTTGAAGTCGCCCGCGATGATGAGCGGCGCGCCGGCCGGCACCGTGTCGCGCACGAGTTCGATCAGGGCGTCGGCCTGGCGGCGCCGGCTTTGCGCGAACAAGCCCAGATGCACATTCACGCAATGCAGTTCGCGGTCGCCGACGCGCTGCACCGCATGCAACATGCCCCGGCTTTCGAAGCGGTGATCGGAGATGTCATGGTTGTGCGCGAAGGCGAACGGGTGCAACGACAGGATCGCATTGCCGTGATGGCCGTATTCGTAGACCGCGTTGCCGCCGTACACATAGTGGTAGTCGGGGCCGGCCAAAAAGCGCGTCTGCGCCTCGGCCGGCCAATCGGAAAACCGCTCGCTGTTGCGCGCGTTGACTTCCTGGACTTCCTGCAGGAACAGCAGATCGGCTTCGAGCGTGGCCAGCGCGATGCGCAGATCGTGAACCCGGTTGCGGCGGCCGAAGGCCGAAACGCCTTTGTGGATGTTGTAGGTCGCGATGCGCAGCGTGTGAGCGGTGGTCATGCCGCCGATTCTAGCCGGCCGGCGTCAGCGCGCGGCCAGCAAAGGCAATTGCTGGATCGCCTCGCGATTCGACGGTGAGAAGCAACGCTCCGCCGCCGCGTCGAGCGCCAGCCATTCGTAGCGCAGGTGTTCGCGCGGATTGATGGTCACCCGCATATCACGCGGCACGCACAAGGAAAACCAATGCTCCATGTTGCGCGTGACCCCGGGCGCGTAACGATGGCGCCATTGCGGATAGATTTCATAGCGCACGCTGCGCCGCCAATCGATGAGCGCTTCCAGCCCGACGCTTTCGTAGGGTTCCGCCACCGGCGGATGGCGGCGCTCGACGATGATGCCGGTCTCTTCGCGCACCTCGCGCACGGCGGTGTCGGGCAGCGGTTCGTCTTCCGCGTCCTTGCTGCCGGTCACGCTTTGCCAATAGCCAGGCCGGTCGGCGCGTTCGAGCAGCAGCACCTCGAATTCCGCGCTATGGATCACGACCAGGACCGATTCGGGAATCTTGTAGGGGCGCAGGCTTTCCATGCGCGCTAGCGTAGCAGGCGCGGCTCGGCTGCACGAGCGGCGCGTGCGCGCCGCTCGACTCAGCGCAGCCAGACCACCCAACCAAACCCCAATGCCAGCCCGACGCCATGCGCGAGCGCGGCGAAGGCGGCGAGAATGGCGGTGGTGGGACCGCAAGCGTCGGCGCGCCCGAGACGCCAGGCCACGAGCAGCCCGAGCGGCAAGGCGGCGCAGGCCGCCAGCGTCGCGACCGGGGGAATCAGCCACCAGACCGCCAGCGCGAGCCAAGCATGGGCGAACAGCACCCAGGCCGCGACGCCCCAGCGCGCGCGCAGCCGCTGCTGCGACGGCTGCGGGGCGTCGGCATCCGCGCCCAGCACCGCCTCGGTCCATTCGGCCGCCGCAACCATCGCCGCCAGGCTCACCGCGCTCACCAGAGGAATGACGAAGAAGCTCTGACGCTGAACGTAATTGACGCCGACCATCACCAACCAGGCACCGATGCCGAGCAGCCCCGCGCGCAACGCGGGTGCCGCGATCGACGCGCGGCCGGACGAATCTTTGGCCGAAACGCCCGCCGCCCCGATCACGCCCGCGCCGAGCAGGCCGATCAGCACCAGCCCGCCGCCGCTATGCACACTGAGCAACAGGCCGACGCTGAAGTACAGCGCCCAGGCCACGCGGCGCGCACGCCGCGTCGACACACCGCGCCCGGTGCCGGCAAGACGCGCGTCGAGCAAAGCCTGCGCCAACAACGCGAACGCCAAGCTTGCGAGCGCCTTGATGAGATCGATGCCGCAACCGCAGGCCGCGGCGCTGGCGATGCCCGCGACCCAGGCGGTCGCGGTGACGCTGACGCGTCGAATTCCGAGCACAGACATGCGGCCTAGCGTGGCCGCGTGGGCGCGTCCATGCAAGTCGCCGCGCGCACCCAAAGACGAAAAAACAAAGGGCGCCGCAGCGCCCTTTGCCTCATGCGTGACCGGGGTGCCCGATCCATCGCCCGCGTCAGCTTGCGAGCTTGGGCTCGGCGTTGCGCAACCGAATGTGCAATTCGCGCAATTGCTTCTCGTCGACCGGACTCGGCGCTTGCGTGAGCAGACATTGCGCGCGCTGGGTCTTGGGGAAGGCGATCACATCGCGGATCGATTCGGCGCCGGTCATCAGCGTGACCAGACGATCGAGGCCGAAGGCCAAGCCGCCATGCGGTGGCGCGCCGTATTGGAGCGCGTCGAGCAGGAAGCCGAACTTGAGCTGGGCTTCTTCGGCATTGATTTTGAGCGCGCGGAACACCTTGCTTTGCACTTCCTCGCGATGGATACGCACCGAGCCGCCGCCGAGTTCCCAACCGTTGAGCACCATGTCGTAGGCCTTGGCCACGCATTTGCCCGGATCGGTTTCGAGGTAGTCCTCGTGGCCGTCCTTGGGCGCGGTGAACGGATGGTGGCAGGCGTTCCAGCGCTGTTCTTCCTCGTCGTATTCGAACATCGGGAAGTCGACCACCCAGAGGATTTCCCAGGCCGGGTTGTCGGGCGTGCCCTTGAACAAACCGTTCTTCTTGCCGAAGTCGCTATGGCCGATCTTGACGCGCAAGGCGCCCAGAGCGTCGTTGACGACCTTGGCCTTGTCGGCGCCGAAGAAGATCAGATCGCCGTTCTGTGCGCCGGTGCGCTTGACGACCTCGGCCAGCGCCGCGTCATGCAGATTCTTCACGATCGGCGATTGCAGGCCTTCGCGGCCCTTGGTCACATCATTGACCTTGATGTAGGCCAGACCCTTGGCGCCGTAGATCGCGACGAACTGGGTGTAGTTGTCGATTTCCGAGCGCGTCATCTCGCCGCCGTTCGGCACGCGCAAGCCCGCGACGCGGCCGCCGACGCTGTTGGCCGCACCGGCAAACACCTTGAAATCGACATCCTTCATCACATCGGTGAGTTCGGTGAACTCGAGCTTCACGCGCATGTCGGGCTTGTCGGAGCCGTACAAGCGCATCGCATCGGAATACGTCATCACCGGGAAGGGGTTGGGCAGATCGACGCCCTTCACCTGCTTGAAGATGTGCCGCATCATCGCTTCGAACAGGTTGCGGATCTCGACTTCGCCGAGGAAGGATGTCTCGCAATCGATCTGCGTGAATTCGGGCTGGCGATCGGCGCGCAAGTCTTCGTCGCGGAAGCACTTGGTGATCTGGTAGTAGCGGTCGAAGCCCGCGACCATCAGCAATTGCTTGAACAATTGCGGCGATTGCGGCAGCGCGAAGAACATGCCGTCATGCACGCGGCTCGGCACCAGGTAATCGCGCGCGCCTTCGGGCGTGCTCTTGGTCAGCATCGGCGTTTCGATGTCGATGAAGCCTTGTTCGTCGAGATACTTGCGCGCCTCCATCGCCACCTTGTAGCGCAGCATCAGGTTGTTCTGCATGTAGGGGCGACGCAGGTCGAGCACGCGGTGCGTGAGGCGCGTGGTCTCGGACAGGTTGTCGTCGTCGAGCTGGAACGGCGGCGTGACACTCGGGTTCAGCACTTCGAGTTCATGGCACAGCACTTCGATCTCGCCCGACTTCAGGTTGGCGTTGGTCGTGCCTTCGGGGCGCCGGCGCACCAGCCCGACCACCTTGAGGCAGAACTCGTTGCGCACGCCTTCGGCCACCTTGAAGGTGTCGGCGCGATCGGGATCGCAGACGATCTGCGCCAGACCTTCGCGGTCGCGCAAATCGATGAAGATGACGCCGCCATGGTCGCGGCGACGATGGACCCAGCCCGTGAGCGTCACGGTCTGTCCGAGTTGTTCGGCCGAGACGAGGCCGGTGTAATGGGTACGCATGAAAGCTAGCTCCGTTGGATCTTGTGCACGCCGGACCTTAAGCCGGCGCGGTCGTTGTGCGGTTCGCTGTCAAAGTTGCGTTCGGCGCATCGGAATGCTTGCGCGCCAAAACATGCAAGTCTATCGAATCGAGTGATTGGCTCTCGTCATGCTGGGGCACGCGAGGTGCCGTGATGGGGCTGGGCGGTTGCCGGCCGCTCAGCCCGGTCAATTTCGAAACTGCGTGTTCGGTCCGCGCCCGGGGATCACAACGCCCAGCGAAATGATGAATTTCAAGGCTTCATCGACCGACATTTCGAGTTCATGCACCTGCGCGGGCGGCAGCACGACGAGGTAGCCGGAGGTCGGGTTCGGCGCGGTCGGCACGAAGATCGTCCAGGGCGTGCCGCCCAGATGGGTTTCGACTTCGGGGCCCGGCGAGCCGACCACGAAGCCGATGGTCCAGCATTCGGGGCGCGGGAATTCGATCAAAACCGCCTGGCGAAACGCCTGCCCGTTGGGCGACAGCACGGTGTCCGACACCTGCTTGACGCTCGAATAGATCGATCGCACGAACGGAATCTTTTGCAGGATCCGTTCCCAGATCGACACCAGACGCCGCCCGATGATGTTGTGTGTCGCAAGCCCCACCGCCAGGACGATGGCAACCGTGAGCACCACGCCGATGCCTGGGATGTTGAGCGGCGCATGCGCGCGCCAGGCTTCCGGAAACAGCCGGATCACCTGGTCCATCGTGCCGATGACGACGCGCAGCACCCATAGCGTCGCCACCAGGGGGACGAGGACGAGCAGCCCGGTGATCAGGTATTTCTTCACGGTGCACTAGCCGCGCGCCGGTACGCGGCGCGGGTCAAGATCATTTGGAACTCGAATCTGCCGCGGCCTGCGCGGCCGGACAACTCGCAGCCCCCGGGCAGGCGCAACCCGCAGCCGGTGCCGCTTCGGCGGGTGCCGATTTCGGCTCGCTCTTGTTGTTGTCGCGGAAATCCGAGACATACCACCCGCCGCCCTTCAAATGGAACGCGGCCGCAGTGATCTGTTTGCGATAAGTCGTCTTGCCGCAAGCGGGGCACACGCGTTCGGCGTGCGCCTCGCTCATCTTCAACCATTCGTCACTGGCGTGGCCGCAAGACTCGCACCGATAGGCATAAGTCGGCATCGAATACCCCGAAAGTGCTGATATATCAAAAGCTTACGATTATAGCGCCGATATGGGGTCGATTCATGACCGATTCAAGCGGCCAGCAGAAAAATTAGAAGGGAATGTCGTCATCCGCATCGGCAAAGCCGGTCGACGATTGCGCGGCGGGCGGCGCGCTGCGCGCGGCACCAGCCGGCTTGTTGCCACCGCTCGAACGTGCCGGCGGCGCGTCGTAGCCGTCGTCATCGGGCGCGCCCATGCCTTCGCGAGTGCCCAGCATTTGCAGCTCGGTCGCGATGATTTCGGTGGTGTAGCGCTCCTGGCCTTCCTTGTCGGTCCATTTGCGGGTCTTGAGGCGCCCTTCCACATAGACCTGGCGGCCCTTTTTCAGGTATTCGCCCGCGATTTCCGCCAGACGGCCGCGGAACACCACGCGGTGCCATTCGGTTTCTTCGACGGCTTCGCCCGATTCCTTGCTCTTCCATTTGAGCGTGGTGGCGATCGACACATTGGTGATCGCATCGCCGTTGGGCATGTAGCGGGTTTCGGGATCGCGGCCGAGATTGCCGACGATGATGACTTTGTTGATCGAGGCCATGGAGGTCTCCTGGAGGTTCCCGGCGTGAGGCGCGTATGGTGAGGGTCGGGAACGCCGGGACGATGCGCTTCCGGACCCGGATTCTAGCGAGGTTCGCCACCGCCGGGGTTCCCCCTCGCGGCGCCAAGGGCGCCCGGCCCGGCGCCCCAAGTAAGATGGCGGTTTGGCCGCGGCCGCAGCACCGCCGCGATCCTGCAATTCCCGATCTTGCGAACCTCATTGGAGCAACGCTGTGCCCGCTTATCGTTCCCGCACCTCGACCCACGGCCGCAACATGGCCGGCGCCCGCGCATTGTGGCGCGCCACCGGCATGAAGGACGGCGATTTCGGCAAGCCGATCATCGCGGTCGTCAATTCCTTCACCCAGTTCGTGCCTGGCCATGTCCATTTGAAAGACCTCGGCCAATTGGTCGCGCGCGAAATCGAAGCCGCGGGCGGCATCGCCAAGGAATTCAACACCATCGCGATCGACGACGGCATCGCGATGGGCCATGACGGCATGCTGTATTCGCTGCCTTCGCGCGAATTGATCGCCGATTCGGTCGAGTACATGGTCAACGCGCATTGCGCCGATGCGATGGTCTGCATCTCGAATTGCGACAAGATCACCCCGGGCATGCTGATGGCGTCGTTACGCCTGAACATCCCGACCATCTTCGTCTCGGGCGGCCCGATGGAAGCCGGCAAGGTGCAATGGCACGGCACGATCCGCCATGTGGACCTCATCGACGCGATGATCGAAGCGGCCGACAGCAAGAACACCGACGCCGAAGTCGATGCGATGGAACGCTCGGCCTGCCCGACCTGCGGTTCGTGCTCGGGCATGTTCACTGCCAACTCGATGAACT